>Ga0233425_10003988_pt1 | contig 25643 bp, 17 predicted proteins | sample Watercolumn_Towu_2_FD_181712 | JGI IMG/M metagenome (GOLD analysis project Ga0233425, IMG submission 181712) | Freshwater microbial communities from Lake Towuti, South Sulawesi, Indonesia - Watercolumn_Towuti2014_140_MG | ecosystem: Environmental > Aquatic > Freshwater > Lake | place... | reverse complement strand
GGCCGCCTTTTTCACCTCATCCTCAGCCGCAGCGTAGAGGACAAAGGGGGCTGACTTTACCTTGGGCAATCGCTCCTTTGCCCCTTCCAGTTCTGCCAGCGGGATGTTGACCGCCCTGGGAACAAAGCCCTTGGCCGCCTCGCTGGCGGACCTAAGATCGACGATGATAACATTACCGTTCTTGACCAGATCCATCGAGGCCACCGCCAGATTCCCAGCCTTTTTCCAGCCGGGAAGCCCCTTGATCATCACCTTGACATTGGTGTAGCCGGCCTTGACCGCGATGCCTGCCGCCTCAGGGCTGAGACCGCAGGTCGGCCCACCACAGTAGAAGACCAACAGCTTGCCTTTGTCCTCGGGGAGCAGAGAGACGCCTTTCTCCTTCAGGCTGTCCACCGGAATTGAGACAGCGCTGGGGATGGAGGCCTCGGCAAAGCGCTTGGCGGGCCTGGAATCCACCAGGGTGTATGGGATCGTGCCTTCCTTCACTAGGGCCATCACCTCCTCGGGCTTGATCTCGCTGGTGCCGTCGGGGAGCTTGGCCAACTTCGGTTTCACCTCAACCGCCACCTTGTCGCTCCCCTCTCCTGAAACAGTGATAATGGTAGATTCGCCCTTCTCAGCGAATTCCATACCGGTGGTGGCGTCGGTAAACTTAACCATTTCCGAGGCGGTTCCGGTCTTAATGGAGATCGTCTTGGCCTTTTTCGACACCCCAAGGATCTGTCCGGCCAGGGTATTGGCCGCCTCAGAAACAGCGGCAGCCGCCGGCTCCCCGGCCCAGCACGTTTCGGCCATCAACAGAGGCCCTCCGCTCAGAGTGATGGCAAGTGCAACCCAGGACAAAGTTTTTGTAACCCGCATCAGAATCCTCCTTTTAAAATAAATTAATGATCACAAACTAATCGCACCAAAAATCGCTCATTCCCGGGGACACCTAACCCCAGAACTGAGCAAAAATACGCATTTCAAGAAAATCGTTAAATACTTTACCAAAACATCCCACCCCTGTCAACCAGATCATGACCACCTCAACCAACCAAACGCCGAGATAGTGAAGATAGATGTTAGCTTGTAATGGTAAAATTATGGTTCCAGAGTGAGATTCATTGCAACACTGGCGTATTGCTGTCGCCGACTGATGACCGCCAAAAACGCGAAGCCCCGATGATCTGACGATCACCGGGGCTTCGCTCAAGGAAGGATATCTCAAAAAAACTTATTCCATGCTGATCTTGACCAGCTTGTCGCCAGGTTTCATCTGTTTGCCGACCTCGGCAAACACTTTTTCGATCTTGCCACTCACCGGGCTCGACACCGGGGTCTGCATCTTCATCGCCTCAAGGACCACCAGGGTGTCGCCTATCACCACATCCTGCCCCTCCTTGACCTTGATATCGCAGACATTGGCATTGAAGGGGGCCCGCACATCACCGGCCTGAGCCAGTTCAGCGATCTCCTCCTTGGTCAACTCCAGAGGTTTTGCTGCCACCGCGCCGGCCACTTCCTCCGGGAAGGAATAGACCCGTTGATGGTGATCGACGTTGAGGTAGATGTTCCACTCGCCCTCTTCCTTGTTCAACTGCTTGGGCCCAATCTCCAGGACATGTTCCTTGCCGAGATGATCCTTGAACTGGATGTTTTCCCCGACCTTAAACCCGCCGCGGCGCATAAAGATGCTTGGCGGCAGCACATAGGCATGGCCAAACTCCTCTTCAAACTTAAAGAAGTTGACCGCATCGTTGGGGTGCTGCAGGAAGAGGACCAGCTGCTGCTCGGTGGGCTCGCGGCCAATGCGCTTGGCCAGGGCCCGCCGCTCCTGCTCAATATCCATATCACCAATCGCTTCGATACCGCCATCCCGCTCGACGATAGCCCGCCAATCCGCCCCAAACACCTTCTCATAGATCCAGTCAGGCGGCTGATAGAACGGAAACGGCCCATACTTGCCCAAGAGGAGATTTTTCAAGTCGCCGGACGGGTTGCCGTAGCGGCTGCCACCCAAGACATTGCTCACCGCCGTGGTCCACAGGATCTGCGACCCTGGAGTGACGCTCCAGAAGTTACCCAACTCGATCTGAACCTTGGGGAGTTCGTCGTGAAGGATCTCGGGCATCCGCTCCAGAAATCCGCCTTTGACCGCCTGCTCGAAGCTGGAACCCATGGCGCCGCCAGGAAGTTTATGGATCTGGACGGTGGGCAGAAAGCCCTTGAACTGAGACTCGAAGTATTCATAGTGCTGACGTTCGTTGCGCAGAACCTCTGAGGTCTCGATCACCGCGTCCACATCCACACCCGCCGTCTTCTTGCCGTAGTCATTCAAGGTATCGATCACGGTCAGGATGGGCGGCGGGCCGTAGTAGCCGGTAAAGGCGTGGTCTGCTGCATCGACAATGGCGGCCCCGTTGAGCACGGCGGCGGTGATCCGGCCCACATCATTGCCGTCGGTGTTATGTCCATGATAGTGGATGACCATATCCGGGTAACGCTGCTTGATGGCAGCCACCAGCTCGCCGATCCGCTTCGGGGTGCCAAGGCCGCCATGATTCTTGATACAGAGGATGATATCCTCGCCAGTGACATCGATAATATCCTTGACCTTGCCCACATAAAAGTCATTGGTGTGCTCCGGCCCGGTGGAGAAGCAGATGCAGGGCTCGAGGATTCTCCCCGCGGCCTGCACCTCTTCGAACACCGCCCGCATGTTGGGCACATGGTTCATGAAATCGAACACCCGCCAGACATCGACGTACTTGGCAAACTCCTTGACCGTCAAACGAATGACGTTCTGGGGGTAGGGCCGGTAGCCGAAGAGGTTGACGCCCCGGCACAGGGTCTGAAACATGGTGTTCGGCATCTTCTCCCGGAGCAGCTTGAGCTTCAGGAAGGGATCAACCTGCTTGCGGAGGATATCGACATGGATCGAGGCCCCACCGGTGATCTCCAACGAAAAATAATTCGCCTTTTCCCGGGCCTTTGCCGCCAGCAGATCGGTGTGGAGCAGAATCCGGTTTTTGAAGTCGGACTGGGAAAGATCGCGGGCCGTGTTGGTAATAAAATAGCCGTCCGCCTTGCGAATATTGGACAGAACTTCTTTGATATGCATCCCCTGAACAATGCGTTCCATGACAAAAACTCCTTATGGTCGGCTCCGTGCGCCAGGTCACTGACGACGGCCGTGTTTCAAAATCAGCGCCTTGAAAAAGGCGCCATGGCGGACTTGCCTCCCCGGTCAGATGGCGTGTGGATTCTCCTGCCGGTAGTGAATTTCAGCGATCAGCTTGGCCAGCTTATCAACCTCGGAGTCCTGATCCTTGTATGTAAAAAGGTCGGGATGAGTGTCGAGGTAGGAGGTGTCGAACTCCCCGCTCCGGAAATCTGGCTCATCGACCAAGTTCAGGTAGAAAGGGATGGTGGTCTTAGGCCCGGCGATGACGAAGTTGGTCAGACAGCGGCGCAGGCGGTCGACGGTCTCGTTCCAGGAGTACCCGGCAACGGTGAGCTTGACCAGCAACGAGTCATACACCTCAGGGATCTTGTAGCCCTGATAGACAAAACCGTCCAGCCGCACACCGTAGCCGCCTGGCGAGCGGTAGACCGACACCGTCTTGCCGCCTTCCGGCATGAAGTTATTACGGGGGTCCTCGGCGTTGATCCGCATCTCCACCGCATGACCGCGCAGATGCACATCACCCTGGGAGAAGGCCAGCTTCTTGCCCAAGGCCAGCTTGATCTGGGTGCGGACGATATCGATGCCAGTGATCATCTCGGACACGGTGTGCTCGACCTGAATCCGGGTGTTGATCTCCATGAAATAAAAGTTCAGCTCCTTGTCCAAGAGGAACTCCACGGTGCCGGCGTTGGTATAATTGGAGGCCTTGGCCGCAATCACCGCTGTCTCACAGATCTTGTCAAGCACCGACTGATCCTTGATCATCGACGGCGCGATCTCAACCAGCTTCTGGTTACGGCGCTGGATCGAGCAGTCCCTGGTGCCGAGATGCACCACGCTGCCAAAGCTGTCGGCAATTATCTGGACTTCGACATGCTTGGGATTGACCACCACCTTCTCCAGGTAGACGCGGTCATCGTTGAATGCCGCCTTGGCCTCGGACCGGGCAAGGGGAATGGAGGCGAGCAACTCATCCTTATTCTCAATGCGGCGAATTCCTCTGCCGCCACCGCCGGAAGTGGCCTTGAGCATAATCGGGTATCCGTAACGCTCGCCAAAGGCAACAGCCTCCTCCACCCCGGCATCACCGGCCTTGAGGTTGTCTGTTCCTGGCACCATGGGGATGCCGGCCTTGGCCATGATCTCGCGGGCGATGACCTTGTTGCCGAGATTCTCGATCACCTCGCTGCTCGGCCCGATAAAAATCAGTCCAGCGTCTTCGCAGGCCTTGGCGAACTTGGGATTTTCAGCCAAAAATCCGTACCCGGGATGAATCGCATGAGCGCCAACCTTCAGAGCTGCGGCAACCACCTTATCGATACTCAAGTAGTCGCAGCGGGGACCATCTCCAAGCCATACAGCCTCATTGGCGGCCCGAATATGCAAAGCGTCATTGTCGGGGGTCTCGAAAACAGCCACAGCAGTGTGCCCCAACTCCTGAATGGCCCTGATGACCCGAAGCGCTATCTCGCCCCGGTTGGCTACTAAAATTTTCACGCTCACACTCCACCTCTTTCGGTAAAAAGAATAGATCAAGACGACTCATGCCGCCTCAAGAAATCATTATTAATAGATACTAAGTCTATGCGAACACCAGCGGGTTCACTGGGCCTGAGGGCATGCGGGCCAATGCCCATCCACCATCACTACAACCAACAAACGCCAGGCACAGCGGGCAAATGAACAGGAATATAGCACACAAAAAATATCCGCGCAATACCATGAACTCTGGCACCCCTGTCATGAAAATGCTGACCGAATTCTTGAGCGCCTCCCCAACTCTGTCGCACAAGACTACATACCCCCATGCGCTCTCGCCATGCGGAAAATCCCTCTATTCGCCGCCGTTTATAGGAATGACAAATTCGATTATTTTTTATTGACAAAGGACAATCTGGTGGCTAAGTTGGGTTTCCTGAATAATGATTCATTACTCATTATTATGTGCGTTTATTCATCTGATTGCTGTGTCATTGCGGCACGGAAGAGGATGTTTGTGTGCAGTTTTAACCATTTCAGATCCTAAGGAGGAAACGAAAAATGCCAAAGCATGATACGCCCTTGTTGGACGAACTCGAGAAAGGACCATGGCCGAGCTTTGTCACCGACATCAAACGCCAGGCCGCCACAAAGCCGGAATGCTGGGACATTCTCGGTCAGCTTGAGTTGTCGTTCAAAGACAGAATCACCCACTGGAAGCACGGCGGTATCGTCGGCGTTTTCGGTTACGGCGGTGGTATCGTCGGTCGCTACTCCGACGTACCGGCCCAATTTCCGGGTGTTGCGCACTTCCACACCGTCCGTCTGAATCAGCCGTCCGGCATGTACTACAGCACCGCCAAACTGCGGGCTATCTGCAACCTGTGGGAGAAGTACGGTTCTGGTATGACCAACATGCATGGTTCCACTGGCGACCTGATCCTCCTGGGCACCACCACCCCCAACCTGGAGCCCCTGTTCTACGAGTTGACCCATGACCTGAATCAGGATCTGGGCGGTTCCGGCTCCAACCTGCGCACCCCGGCCTGCTGCTTGGGCAAGTCCCGTTGCGAGTGGTCCTGTATCGACACCCAGGCCCTCTGCTACTCCTTGACCATGCGCTACCAGGACGAAATCCATCGTCCGGCCTTCCCGTACAAGTTCAAGTTCAAATTCTCTGGCTGCCCCAACGACTGCGTGGCGTCCATCGCCCGTTCCGACCTGTCCGTCATCGGCACCTGGAGAGACGATATCCGCATTGATCAGGATGCAGTCAAAAAATACGTCAGCGGTGAGTACAAAGCCAACGCCGGCTCCCATTCCGGTCGTGACTGGGGCAAGTTCAGCATCCAGAAGGAAGTCATCAACCTCTGTCCGACCAAGTGCATGTGGATGGAAGGCGACACCCTGAAGATCGATAACGCCGAGTGCACCCGCTGCATGCATTGCATCAACGTTATGCCCCGCGCCCTGCGCCCGGGCCTCGATCAGGGTGCCACCATCCTGGTCGGCGCCAAGGCCCCGATCCTGGACGGCGCCCAGTTCGCCACCATGATCATCCCCTTCGTCAAGGTTGATCCGGAAAACGATTTCGAAGAAGTCGTCAACTTCATCGAGAGCGTCTGGGATTGGTGGATGGAGAACGGCAAGAACCGGGAGCGCGTCGGCGAGTCTATCCAGCGCGTTGGCCTGCCCACCTTCCTGAAAGTCCTGAATGTCGAGCCGCTGCCGCAGCACATCAGAGAGCCGCGCTCCAACCCCTATGTGTTCTGGGAGTCCGAGGAAGTCGAAGGCGGATTTGACCGTGACGTTCGCGAGTTCCGCAAGCGTCATGCCCAGTAAGCTGGGCCATAACACCTTAACAATACATTCACTTTATACATTCAGGAGGTAAGAATATGGGTTACGATCCGCAAAATCCGATGGCCGACAGAATTACCGATATCGGCCCCCCACACTACACAGACATGATGCCGCCGGTCCTCAAGGACAACTTCGGCAAATGGCTCTACCACGAGATCCTGCAGCCGGGCGTCCTGGTCCATGTCTCCGAGACCGGCGCCGAGTGCTACACCGTCCGTGTAGGCTCCGCCCGTCTAATCAGCATCGAGCATATCCGCGAGATGTGCGATATCGCCGACAAGCATTGCGGCGGCTACCTGCGCTTCACCACCCGTAACAACGCCGAGTTCATGGTTGACTCCAAGGCCAAGGTTCAGCCCCTGCTGGACGACCTGAAGAGCCGTGGCAACAAGTTCCCGGTGGGCGGCACTGGCGCTGGCGTGACCAACATCGTCCACACCCAGGGCTGGATCCATTGCCACACCCCGGCAACCGACGCATCTGGCGTAGTTAAGGCTGTCATGGACGAGGTGTTCGAGCACTTCACCTCCATGACCCTGCCGGCCCAGGTCCGTATCGCTCTGGCTTGCTGCCTCAACATGTGCGGCGCCGTACATGCATCCGACATCGCTATCCTCGGCGTTCATCGTAAGCCGCCGATGGTCGACCACGACGCCATCACCGGTCTCTGCGAGTTGCCGCTGGCCATCGCCGCCTGTCCGCTGGGCGCCATCAAGCCGGCCAAGGCCACCAATGAAAAGGGTGAGGAAGTTAAGTCTGTTGTCGTCAACGCCGCAAAATGTATGTTCTGCGGCAACTGCTACACCATGTGCCCGGCAATGCCTCTGGCTGACCCGGAAGGTGACGGTATCGCCATCCTGGTGGGCGGCAAGATTTCCAACGCCAAGTCTGCGCCTAAATTCTCCAAGCTGGTCATCCCCTTCCTGCCCAACAATACCCCTCGGTGGCCGGAAACAACCGCTGTGGTAAAAAGAATTATCGAAGTCTATGCCAAGGACGCCCAGAAGTACGAGCGTATAGGCGAGTGGGCCGAGAGAATCGGCTGGGAGAAGTTCTTCGAGAAGTGCGACATTCCGTTCACCATCAAGAGCATTGATGATTACCGGTTGGCGTACAACACCTGGAGAACCACCACCCAGTTCAAATTCACCAGCCATATCAAGTAGAAACTGATTCGATTACGCAACATTGGCAGTCAGCGAATTGTCCTGACTGCCAATGTAATCGCTTCGATTTCCTTTTTTTTACCCTACAAAAATGAGGATCGAACCATGGCTATGAGCAAGGATGAGCTGAAAGCAGCAATTTTGGAAAAATCACAGAAAGCTGCCAAGCCGCAATTGTATATCAAAGATTTTTATGAGTGTGATCCCGACGCCAAACCACGTGACGTGAAAAACGCCGCCAACGAATTGGTGAAGGAAGGGAAGATGGATTTTTGGTCCTCCGGCAGCACCACCATGTATGCCGCCAAGGGCCGCGCCAAGGATGAAGAGACCAGAACGGCCTAATTATCCGCATTCGGGCAAAAAAAAAGCAGAGGATTTTTCCTCTGCTTTTTTTTTTGCCTAAATTCCGAAGAAGTTTTCAACCCGCCAGGATGGACTCCGCCTTCTCCATGTAAGTCTTGTAGAAATTGTTGTGCTTGTAGTTTTTGTGAATTGAGGCGATGGTCCGGTAACAGTCGGCGGCCATCTCTTTATTTGTCAGCTTCAGATAAATGCCGGCCAGGGTCTCCAAGGCGTTAACCGCCCCTTGCGGGTCGCGCAGGGCATTGTACTCGTCGATGACCTCCACATAGGCGTTGATGGCCTTCTGATGGTCGCCCGCCTCCTCATAGAGTTTTGCCTTTTTTCGCTCCAGACTAAACAGACTGTAGCGATCAAAATTCCGGTGACAGATCTCATAGGCCCGCTCGAAATAGGACAAGGCCTTGGCAAACTCCTTTTTTTCAAAACAGATGTCGCCCAACTTGTCAGCAGCATTGGCAATCCCGTTCTCATCGCCATCCTGCTCAAAACCGACCAAGGCATTGTGGAAGGCGGCCGCCGCCTGGGCGGTCTCCTTATTCTTCATGAACTCCTGGCCCTGGGCGTAGTCCTGTTGAGCTTGAGTTTGGGGCTTCTCTTCCTTCGTTGTCATCACTTTCTCTCCTTTACACTATTCACTGCCTATTTCAGGCCGCCAAACGGTCCAGGGCTTCCTTGGCCACGGCGGCAACGGTGGTCTGGAAAAAATAGGTCTCGCCATCATAAATCGTCAGCAGGGCGTGATCATTGATCAGGGCTTCAAGCTGAGTCCTGACCTCGTTAGCCTTGATCAGACCAAAGAGGAGAACGGCATGTCCCCGAGTCTCCGGGTCTGGATGGGCCAGCATCGGGAACAGGCTGTAAAACGGCGTCGCCCGAACCACATCGGGCCGTGTTTTTGCGATCTCGGCCAGTGCCCACAGGGTCTGGACCCTGGTGGTGGGGACATTGCGGTACATCAAAAGATGGCGGGCAAAGGCGCCGAAGATGTCCGGCCGACCGGCAATAATCGCCCCAACGGTCTCGATTAGGCCCCAGTGGGTGGCCGCCGAGTCGGAACAGGCCTCAAAGAGCCGGTGCAAGAGATCGCTCACCGCCCCAGGACAGCGGGATGCATAACGGGCGCAGACCTTACCCATCACCGTGGCATACTGCCATCGCTTCTCGGGTATGGGATCATACAACAAGCGTTGAAGGTACCGTATGGTCTTGGGATCATCAAAGCAGAGGTCGGTAAGTTGATGAATATCCCGGAGATCGGCCAAACGCTGGATCTCTACCTTATTCGCCCGCTTCTTGATCCGTTTGGGATCTCTGAGGGGCTCGACCGGTGGCCGCTCGGGCGGCAGGGCCTCTTCCGCTGGCGTCTGGCCTCCGCTCTTGGCGCTCAGCCGGGCGAATTCCTGATTCAGCCGCACGAAATACAGCACCCCCCGCACGGCGCGACCATCCAGGTTCCTGGTCTCGATGACCTGATGGGTCTGCTCATCGTAATTCTCCACCTGGCCGGTCAGGTAGTCTTCCTCCGGGATAAGATCCCAGGCCAGCTCCCAGTTATCGTGGCAGGCGTGCACCAGACACTCGACCATGGCCGAACCCAGATTGTGGCCTGTCTGGTCGCTGACAAATACCGCCCCGCACTGGCATGCCCCCATGGTGAACTCCACCATCTTCCGTTGCGCCGGGGCTTCTGGAGGAGGCACATTCTGCCCGCAAAACGGACACCAAGGCTTGACTGGTACGCAGGTTTTCTTGGCCATGATCAGAGTGCGCCGTTGACGGCCTCAACAAAACGCGGGTCCACCGCGTAGCCTGCCTTTCTGGCCTCGTCCATGGCTGCCTTCGCCCCCTTGACATTGTCCTGATAGTAGAGGGCCACTGCCAGGTTGTTCCAGGCCATGCCGAAACCGGGATCAAGTTCGGTGGCCTTGCGGGCCGCCCGTTCAGCCGCGATAAAATCCTCGGCCATGACCTGGGCGGTGGCTAGATTGACCCAGCCCGGGGCAAATTCAGGGTCGTGGGTGACCGCCTTGGTGTAGGAATCGACCGCCTGGGCCACCTCGCCGCGGTGCTGATGGATCAGGCCGATATTCACATAGGCCTGGGCGGGTTTGACCATCAGGGTGAGGGCCTTCTTGTTGGCGGCCATTGCCTGATCCAGATCGCCGATCTCGAAGTAGACCCCGCCGAGATTGACATAGGGCTCGGCCGAGTTGTCATCAAGTTCAATGGAGCGCTTCAGCTCCCGGATCGCATCCTGATGCCGGCCTGCCTTGCGGTATACCAGGGCTAGATGGTGGTGGGCGATAAAATTGTCAGGAAGCTCAATACACTTCTGCTCCAACTCGGCAATTACCTTGGCAATATCTTCAACATTTTTTGCGTCAGTCATAATTTGCAATCCTATAGTGTCGTTAGCGAAATAACCCGAGAATCCCCCGATGCCTGAAATGCCCGGGCAGTGGAGCCAGCTTTGCCTATATGGGCCAAGGCCTTCCCTCGCACGGGTTTCAGGGCAACTTCCATTTCGATCTCGGTGTAAGTAATCACGACCGCCTTCTTTGGCAAGTGATGATATGATCTTTCGGCGACGGGATGAGATTGACAGTTCCGCCGCTTTGCGGTTTAGTGGTTCCGGCAGCTTGCGCCGCTCACCTCCTCCGTCCGACATACGAGGTACGAATTCACCATGCCCGACACCATCAACCATTGCCCTCGCGGCTTCGTCATCGCTGGCCTCTGCGGCGGATCCGGCAAGAGCGTGCTGTCAGTTGGCCTGACAGCGGCCATGACCGGCCAGGGAATTACCGTCGCCCCCTTCAAGAAAGGCCCGGATTATATTGATGCCGGCTGGCTGCAGCGGGCCGCCCGTCGGCCTTGCTACAACCTCGATCCCTACCTGATGACGGCCGAGACCATCACCCACTCCTTCCGCGAGCATGCGACCGGCTGCGACATCGCCCTGGTGGAGGGCAACCGCGGGCTATTCGATGGCGTGAACGCGGCCGGCAGCTACAGTACCGCCGAACTGGCCGCCATCCTGAAGCTACCCGTCATTCTGGTCGTAGACTGCACCAAGACTACCCGCACCGTCGCCGCCCTGCTCCTCGGCTGTCAGCAGATGGGCAAGGAGATCACGATCACCGGCGTCATCCTGAACCGCATCGGCTCGGCTCGCCACCAGCGCATAATCCGCCAGGCAGTTGAGGAGTACACCGACATCGCCGTCCTCGGCGCCATGCCCCGTCAGCGCCATGACATCTTTCCCCAGCGCCATATCGGGATCACCCCCTGCCCGGAATTTGACGGCGCTGATTCCGCCCTCGCCACCCTGGCCCAGACCGTCCGCGACACCGTCGACCTCGGCAAGGTCATGGCCTTAAGCGCTGCCATCCCCCCCCCGCCTTCAACCAGCCTCTATGGGCAGTGGCGCAACGCCACGGGCCAGGAGGTACGGATCGGGGTAATCAAGGACGCGGCCTTTCAGTTCTACTACCCGGAGAACCTGCGAGCCCTTGAGTTGTGCGGCGCCCAGCTGATTGAGCTCAACGCCCTCTCCGTCCGCGAGCTCCCTGACCTTGACGGAGTCTATATCGGTGGCGGATTTCCGGAGAACAGCGTCCAGGCCCTTTCGAAAAACGTCTCCTTCCGCGAATCCCTCAAACTGCGGATCGAATCCGGCCTGCCGGTGTATGCCGAATGCGGCGGCCTGCTCTACTTGGGGCGAGCCATGGAGATGGACGGCGCCTCCTACCCGTTGGTCGGCATCTTTCCGTTTCGCTTTCACATGGAAAAAAAACCCCAGGCCCATGGCTACACCACCCTGACCGCCACCGCCGCCAATCCGGTCTACCCGCCAGGAAGCGTGGTCAGAGGCCATGAATTCCGCTACAGCAAGGTGCTCGACTGGCAAGGCTCCTCCTCCGACCTGGCCTTTAGCATGCAGCGCGGCGTCGGTTTTACCGATGGCGGAGATGGTCTGGCCTACAAGAACACCCTGGCCCTGTACAGCCATATCCACGCCTTGTCGACCCCGGAATGGGCGCCTCGTTTCATCGACCTAGTCAGACGGCATAAAGCCGACCAAGGGCAAGGCTGACTCAATCCTCCAGCAGCGTCGCCGGCCGAATACCGCCTCGCCCATAGGCCGCATTGATCCTGTCCACGGCCTGATTGATCTGCCGCCGCTTCTCTTCTCTCTCCCCACGCCCCGCAAAGAGCGACCCCTGCCGGATCTGGCCCGCCTCCTCAAGGTTGGTGGCGGTAAGTCCCAAGAGGCGCAAGGGCTTCCGCCCGGCCATGGTCTCGCCAAGCAACTGACACCCCGTCCGGTACAAGACCTCATCATCATCGGTGGCCACGATGGTCCTTGAGCGGGTGGTCTGCACGAAGTCATAGTACTTCGTCTTCAGGACCACGGTCCGGGCCATCACCCCTTGCCCCCGCAGACGGCATCCCACCTTCAGCGCCAGGGAAAGCAGCTCCCTTCTGATTGCCGCAAGATCCATCAAATCCTCGGCAAAAGTTTCCTCGTGCCCCATGGACTTGGCCCCTCTCTCCGCCTCAACCGGCCTGTCATCGATGCCCCGGGCCGCCTGATGCAGGTAGCGCCCGGCCTGACCGAGCTTGCGGAACACAATCGCCTCCGGCGCCTTGGCCAGATCGCCGATGGTCCGCACTCCGAGCAGGGCCAGGACCTTGCGCATTGCCGGGCCGACGCCGGGCAACTTCTCGACCGGCAGCGGGGCGAGGAATTCAACCTCACGACCTGGCGGCACCACGGTCAATCCATCAGGCTTGTTCATGTCAGAGGCGATCTTGGCGATGAGCTTGGACGTGCCCACCCCAGCCGACACCGTCAGCCCCACCTCAACACGCACCGTCTCGCGGATGCGGGCCGCCAGCGCCTTCGCCTCACCAAACAGCCGCTCGCTCCCGGTCACATCGAGGAAGGCCTCGTCCAGGGACAGCGGCTCGACCAGGGGGGTGAACCGGGCAAAGACCGCCATGATCTGCATTGATACCTGCCGATAGCGTCCCAGGCGCGGCGGCACGAACACCCCCTGGGGGCAAAGCTTGCGAGCGGTGACAATGGGCAGCGCCGAGTGAACGCCACACCGCCTGGCCTCGTAAGAGGCCGCCGCGACCACCCCTCGCTGCCCGCCGCCGACAATCACCGGCATTCCCTGCAGGTCCGGGTTGTCAAGGACTTCAACGGCCGCGAAAAAGGCGTCCATATCGAGATGGATAATCGAACGAAGCTGGGCCGGCATCTATGTCAAAAAAATGACTGTTGCCCGCTGTCCCTGACGGCAGGACGGGAGACACCCGGCAAACATTGCCGGGGCACCGGCCAAGCGCCGAGGGGAAAACCGGGAAAATCGAAAGGGCAGACTGAAATAAATATCAAACAAAAACAAAGTCATATAAAAAAACTGTCGCTTGGGCAATATCCTGCCGCCACCCTCATGCCCGTGTCCAGGGGGATGGCACACAAATGGCATTAAGTATTAGCGCAAAGGTGCCGATACATGAAAAGAATGAACCGTCCAGGAGCAAAGGTCATGCAACCGACAGCCGCTATCAACGCCGAACATACCGATACCACCTCCCTGGCCAACGTGGCCAGCATGAACAGCCTCATCGTTGAGCTTGAGCACTACCGCCGTCAGTCGGAGTGGCTGGCCATGGTCAACGAGCTCCACGTCCGGCTGGCCTCAGCCGTCGATATGCCTGCCATGCTCGAGGCCTTCTCGGTCTGGCTGATGCCCCTGGTCAATCACGACCTGTTGGCCTACAACAATGCCGAACGCTCCCGCCGCCACCTGCTGTGCTCCTGCCACGGCCCGGAACGCCGCCAGGCCATGGCCATCGCCAAGGAGGCCTTCACCTCGCATCCCGATTCAACCCATTCCTGCTGCTGGACCCAAGACGATTATTACATCCAGAGCTGGCAGCTTGACCAATTTTCCGGAAGCGGCATCCTGCTTGTGCTGCGCAAAGACAAAAAGATCGGCGAATACGAGAATCAACTCCTGGCCAAGGGCCTACAGATCCTCTGCGAACCGCTGCAGCGGGCCCTGGAGTATGAAGACCTCTACGAGCAGGCCAGCCGGGATGCCCTGACCGGCCTGATGAACCGACGGGTCTTCGACGAACGGATCAACTCCATCATGGCCCAGGCGGAGCGCCACGGCCATCCGGTGACCCTGGCCTGCATGGATCTCGACAAGTTTAAGCAGATCAATGACACCTATGGCCACGGCATTGGAGATCTGGTCCTGCAGAAGGTGGCCGCCAGCATGGAAAAGATCGTGCGGAGTTGCGATATCCTGGCCCGCATGGGAGGGGACGAGTTCATGCTGATCATGCCGGACACCTCGCAGAACGCCGCCGAAATCCTGGCCAACCGCCTCTGCCAGACCATCAACCAGCTCGATTTGCCTGGAGCTGGCCGCGGGGTCTTGGGCATCAGCATCGGGCTGGTGGAATGGCAGCCCGGCCTCGACAAGAAACAGTGGGTCCACAAAACCGACGAGGCCCTCTACAAGGCCAAGGCCGCTGGCCGCAGCCGGGTTTGCAGCTTATAAGAGCTAAGTAATGGCGGGCAGGCGCCGCCCCTCCCCTGCCATTAGCCGCCAGTCCGCCGGACGAAGCGGCCAATGGTGGCAAAAAGGGTCTCGGCATGGATCGGCTTGGAGACATAATCGTCCATCCCGGCCTCATGACAGCGTTCCTGATCCTGACGCATAGCGTGGGCGGTCATGGCGATGATCGGCACATGCCGGCCCGTGGCCTGCTCTTGCTCCCGAATCCGTCTGGTCGCCTCAAGCCCATCCATTTCCGGCATCTGCACATCCATCAGCACCACATCGAATCCCTCGTTGACCACCTCAACCGCCTCCTTGCCGTTGGAGGCGGCCCGCACGAAGAATCCTTGATCCTCCAACAGGGCCACGGCCAGCATCTGATTGATCTGATCATCCTCCACCAAGAGGATCCGCAAGCCCTGCCCAGCGCCGGTCGCTATGGTCTCGGCTTTTGCTGACCGACCGGCGGTGGACTGGCGCTTGGTCATGGCTCGAACGATGGTGGCGATCAGATTCTCCCGGTTCACAGGCTTTATGAGCGCCACCCCGCCAGCCAACGGAGAAAACGTCTCATACGTGGCGGCGTTAAACGTCCTGCGCATCGTAATCACGGTCAGCCCCCCCTCACCGTCTGCTAGCTCGCTGGCCAGCTGGCTACCGGCAATCCCTGGCAGCGCCTCGTCCACAATGAGCAGATCAAACCGCTCCCGGGCCATGGCCTCCGAGGCCTGATTCGCGTCCCAAGCCGTTTCGATCCTGGCCACCGTTCCGGTAAGCATCTCCCGGAGGACCTTGCGGCTGGTGGCATTGCCTTCGGCGATCAGCACCGCCACTGTCGACAGTTCACTCTCCCCGGTCACGGGCGCCAGGAGCTGCTGCCGCTGAACGCCCAGCCGGGCGGTGAAGGTAAAGGTAGCGCCCTGGCCGATCTCGCTCTCCACCCAAATACTGCCCCCCATCAATCGCACCAACTGCTCGCAGATGGCAAGCCCCAACCCTGTGCCGCCATATTTCCGGCTCATGGAGCCATCGGCCTGACTGAAGGACTCAAAGATGGCCCCTTGCTGCTCAAACGGGATCCCGATGCCAGTATCCCGCACCGAAATGCTCAGGCACATGGTTTCGTCTTCAGGCGCATAGGGTTCGCCAAAGCTGGCCCGGACTTCAATCTCCCCCTCATCCGTGAACTTAATCGCATTAGTGACCAGGTTGATGATCACCTGCCGCAGCCTGCCGGCATCGCCAATCAGCAGGCCTGGCAACTGACGGTCCAGGGAGCAGACCAATTCCAGGGGCTTCTCGAGGGCCTTGGCCGCCATCGCCCCGACGCTGTCGCTGATCAGTTGCGCCAGCGAAAAGGTCTCGTTGACCATCTCCACCTTGCCCGACTCGATCTTGGAAAAATCGAGGATGTCGGTGACGATGTCCATCAGGCGGTCGGCCGAGTTCTTGATGAATCCCAAGTATTCCAGCTGGGCCGGGCTCAGGTCCATGCCCAGCAGCAAGTCGGTAAAACCGATGATTCCATTCATGGGCGTGCGGATCTCATGGCTCATGTTGGCCAAAAATTGACTCTTGGCCCGGTTGGCGTCTTCCGCCACCATCTTGGCTTGGCGCAGACTGTCTTCCGTCATCTTCCGCAGGGTGATGTCGAGGCAGTGCTCGATCACCTGCACAATCTTGCCCTTGGCATCGAACACCGGGTAGCCGTGGATCTCGATATACTGCCGGCTGCCGTTGGGGGTGAAGTGGACATGCTCGAGCACCACCGCCTTGCCGGTGGCCATGATCCGGTCGATGGTGCAGGGATGGTCCTCACTGCCGCAGGGATAATCCCGGTGATGGGTCAGTTGATAGCAGGTGACCCCCTCCGGAAAATTCAACACCCCCGAGGCCTTATTGGCCAAGGTTATCTTTCTGGTGGCAAGGTCAACAACATAGAAGGGATAGCTCACCGAATCGATAATCGAGTTCAGGAACTTGGCCTGGTGCTGCAGGCTCTCCTCCGCCGCCTTCCGGTAGATGATCTCATCCTTCAAAGTCTGGCGGGAGCTGATGAGCCGTTTCTGCAGGCGCTCCAGGAAGAAGGTAAAGGCGAAAATCATCGTGGCGCCAAGGAAGAAGCAGGCCACCGCCACCAGACTTACCACCTGAACCTGGAGCGCATCCTCCCGGGTGACATCGACCACCACTGACAAGTCCCCGACATCGCCACCGCCGGCATCAGTGAAAGGCAGCGCCCCGGCCCGGAGGACCCTCAGCCCTTGGCGGAAGCTGAGGATTGTCTGCAGATGCTCTTCCAGGGAACAGTCCGCAGTGTTGTTCAGAAAGTCGATCACGGGGGAGGGGACTTCGCTCATGCTCTGCCGGACAAGGACGAAATTGGCCATCTGCTCCCAACGCCGCGAGGTCCGTTGCCCGGCCTCACGTTTCCAGGCCTGTTGGCTCAGACGCTTCTTGTTGACGAACAGGGCGAGGTCGACGCCGAGGATGCGATGGAGATGATCGACAAATCCCCCAATATTCTTACTGGCCTCGAAGTAGCCCAACAAACGTCCCTCGCGGATAAAGGGCCGCACCACCCGCAGAATCACCATCCCCGACGGTGCGACCTCAAGGCCGCTGGCCACCCCATGGCTGGCGATGGCATTCTTGAGGACAGCGCTGTGCAGCACCTCCTCGTCGCGCACCTGGTCCTGGGCCTGGAGCAATTTACCGCCGTCCGGGCCTAGAAAGGTGAAACTTGTGACAACATAGTTATCGAACAACCTCCCCATCTGCTCGTTGGTCCTCTGCTGCAACATATCCAAGTCTTTGGCCTCAAAGGCCTGAAACAAGGACTGATCAGCCAGGAGTGCCTCCATGGCCCCGTTCAGCTCGAGCGTTTCCTCCTCGACGACCGCTGCCAACAAATTCTTGACGTTGGCCAGCTTGTCGCGAACCTTGTCGGTAACGTGCTCCTGCAATAGGTAGTAGGTGCCATACACGAAGATGCCGAACAGGCAGAGAAATGTCAGGCTGAGCGCGACAAGAATCGGTCTTTTTATCTGGTCGGATGACTGGTATTCCATAGCTCTCGGGGGGAAAAGTGGCAGCCGCTGAGCCGCGTTGCGGCCAAAGGATCACATCACTGATGTAGCAGGCGCCAAGGAAATATTCAATGATAATCACCACGGCGGCATCTCCGGCAGGCGCTGCCGTACCGGCTAAAGTTGGGGCAAGGGCGGAGACGGTGCGGGGAGGCCGATTTTCTCTTTGACAGCTCGCGGCACATCAACTACACATAGCGTCGGATTCATCCAATGACAGCTTGCCTCCGTCTGACGGGACAGGTGTCAGCGTCTTCCATCAGCACACGGTTGGGCCTCACCGCCCCCCTGCCGCGTAACCACCCTGGAGACACCCAATGCCCTTGACCCTCACCCCCATCGGCCTGATGCACTGCGATCTCCGCGACCCAGCCCTGGCCCCGAAAAATTACGACGAATCAACCATCACCGGCACCCTGGAACTCTTTCCCCAGTATGAGGACGGCCTCAAGGGCATCGAGGCCGGCCAAACTGTCGTCGCCCTGTTCTGGCTGGACCAGGCCCGGCGGGACACCCTGCAGGTCTACCCTCGGGGCGATCGCAGCCGGGGGCTCACCGGGGTCTTCGCCACCCGCAGCCCCATGCGGCCCAACCCCATCGCCGTCTCGGAATTGCTGGTTACCGCGGTCAACGGCCTCCGGCTCAGTGTGCAGGGGGTTGACGTAATCGACCAGACCCCGCTGCTGGACCTGAAACGAAAAATTCACTGAACGCCTTCCAAAAAAAACACCCCGAGGCGAGACGGACCATCACAGGAGCTGCCCATGGAGACAAAGAAAAGACCGCGCCGGATGCCACCATGGCTGATCTGGGCCATTGTCCTGGCCGGGGCCGCCTTTGCCATCAAAACCAGGCTCATGGGCCCGGCCCGCCTGGAGATTGTCACGGTGACGGCCCGTGACCTGACCGCCCAGGTCTACGGCAACGGCACCATCGAGGCCAAGGTGATGGTGGGGGTCTCTAGCACCATCACCGGCCGGGTCGTCGAGCTGCTGGCCGATCAAGGGGACCAGGTTACGGCAGGCCAGCTCTTGGCCCGGCTGGAGGACGACGACTTTTTCCAGCAGGAGCGCCAGGCAGAGGCCGTGCTGCGCAAGGTGGCTGCCGCCATCGCCGCCGAAGAGGCCACCCTCGGTAAGGCCCGCGCCACCTTGTCCCTGGCCGAAAAAAATGCCCAGCGCTTCGCCTCCCTGGCCGACAATAATCTCATCGCCCGCCTTGAGGCCGAGCAATACCAGACCGCCTGCACGGTAGCCAGGGAGGAGGTGGCCCGCGCCCAGGCCGCCCTTACCGCCAGCCGCATGGAGGAGGAGGCCAGCCGGGCAAGCCTGGAGCTGACCAGAAGCCGCCACGCCGACAGCAAAATCTATGCTCCCCAGGATGGGGTCATCATCTCCCGGGATCTCGAGCTAGGGGCCACGGCGAGCCCGGGCCTTGCCATCTTCACCTTGGCCGACCCTCGGCTGGTCTGGCTCAAGGCTAATGTCGACGAGGCCATGCTCGGGGGCGTGGCCGTTGACAAAGAGGCGGTGATCACCATGCGCTCGAGCCCGGACACCCCGCGTCCCGCTCATGTCGCCCGCCTGGGCCGGCAAAGCGACCGGGTGACCGAAGAGCTGGAGGTTGACGTGGCCTTTGACTCGCCCCTGGCCTCTTTTCGTCTCGGGGAACAGGCCGATGTGCTGATCACCACCGGAACCAAGGCCGGGGCCCCATCCCTGCCCGGGGCGGCCCTGATCGCCAAAGATGGGACGCGAGGCGTCTGGCGGGTCTCCCAGGGGCAAGTGCATTTCGTCAAGGTCCAGACCGGGATCGAGGACCGCAGCGGCTTTAGCGAGATCGTCTCCGGCCTTGCCCCCGGAGATCAGGTAGCAATGGCGCCTCCGCCCCAGATGGCCGCCCTCAAGGAGGGCATGAAGGTGCGAGGTAAATGAATCTCGCCATCCGGGACATCAATTATCACCGGGGCAGGTTCATCCTCACCTCCATCGGCCTGGGGCTGTTGCTGGGCGTGGTCATGAGCATGGGCGGCATCTACCGGGGCCTGATCGCCGATGCCCTGGCTATTCTGCAGGCCACCGACGCCGACCTCTGGGTGGTGCAGCAGAACACCAACGGCCCGTTTGCCGAGAGCTCCCGCATCCCGGAAGACCTGAAATACCGCATCGCCGGCGTCCCGGGCATCGCCCAGGCCTCGCCCCTCTCCTTCCAGACCATCCAGATCGAGCGCCAGGGCAAACCGTTCCGCTTCTTTCTGATCGGCTACGACCAGAACGGCCTCGGCGGCCCGCCGGCAATCGAAGCCGGCCGCCCCATCCGCCAGAAGCGCTACGAGATGGTGGTCTCCCAAGGGACCAAGATGAACCTTGGCGACACCCTCCACCTTGGCCTCAACGACTACACGGTGGTGGGCATTACCGGCAAGATCGTCTCCTCAAGCGGGGATCCCGCGGTCTTCGTCACCCTGGCCGACGCCCAGCAGATCCAGTTCAAGAAGGACAACAACGCCATCCGTAACGACCGGGCCAGGATCGAGGCCAAGGTCGCCGGGATGCGCGCCATCACGCCGCCCCAAGCCAAACTGCTCAAAGAAAACATCGCCGCCCTCACCCAATCGACCCATACCGTCAACGCCGTGGTGGCCCGCCTGGCCCCAGGCGCCTCGCTCAGTGAGACGCAAGAACGGATCGGACGCTGGAATCACCTGCGGGCCTTGTCCGTTGCGCAGCAGACCGAGATCCTGTCCAAGGGCATGATCGAGAAGGCGAGGATGCAACTCGGTATGTTCCGCATCATCCTGCTGGTCATCTCCGGGGTCATCATCTCGCTGATCATCTACACCTCGACCCTGGACAAGATCCGGGTCATCGCCACCCTAAAACTGATCGGCTCCCAAAACCGGGTGATCGTCGGCATGATCCTCCAGCAATCGCTGTTGATGGGGGGAATCGCCTACGGGGTTGGCTATATCCTGCTCTCCCTGACCAAGGACAAATTCCCCCGCCGGATCGTGCTCACGCCCTTTGACCTGCAATCGCTCCTGGTGATCGTGGTGCTGATCTGCACCATTGCCAGCCTGGTCGGGATCCGTAAGGCACTGCGGGTGGACCCGGCCGAGGCCCTGGGAGGATAGCCATGTACGCCGTCGAAGTGGCAGGGTTGACCAAGATCTACGGCCAGGGCGACACAGCGGTCACCGCCCTGTGCGAGGCCTCCTTTCAGATCGAACCCGGTGAACTGGTGGCCATCCTGGGGCCGTCCGGCTCGGGCAAGACCACCCTGCTCACCGCCATCGGCCTGATCAACGAGCCGACCCACGGCACCCTGGTCATCGACGGCATCGCCATCGCCGAGGAAGGGTGGCTGCCAGGCCTCGACCTGAAGACCATCCGCCGGGAAAAGCTGGGATTTATCTTCCAGGCCCACAACCTGATCCCCTTTTTGAGCGCCCTGGACAATGTGATCCTGGCCCTGGAGATCAACCACCAGCCCAGGGCCGAGGCCAAACGCCGGGCCACCGAGCTCCTGACCTCGCTCAACCTCGGCCATCGCCTGCACAATTACCCCAAGGCCCTCTCCGGCGGCGAGGCCCAGCGTGTAGCCATCGCCCGGGCCTTGGCCAACCGGCCCAAGGTGATCCTGGCCGATGAGCCTACCGCGGCCTTGGACACCGAAAACGGCAAAAATGTGATGGCCCTGCTGAAAAAAATCGCCGAGGAGAACCGCTCCGCCGTCATGGTGGTCACCCACGACCACCGCATGGTGGAGGGCTTCGATCGCATCTTCCAGGTCCATGACGGCAGGATCGTCAGGGAGGAGCGGGCGCCGGCATAGGCCTCGCCACGGCCATTCCATCCTCGGCAGTGGCGAGCCGGGCACCAATGGCAACATCCTCGGCCAGTTAGCCGGCTACTCCTGCCCGCCGCCCGAGCCGCGCCGTAGCTCCGCGTCCACCACCTGGCGGACATCGGCCAGGCATCAACGGCCCTTGGGGTTGGTCAGCGCGCATTGGCACGCCCCCTCTCGTTTGGCGGCGACGATCCGCGCAAGAATTGTTGATGTGCCATGGGCACGCACATCTTCCCGGATATCCGCCTCTGTGTAACGAAAACAATAACAGACCAACTCGGCTGCCATGACCTCTCCTCCCATTGAACTCCTAGCCCCGGCCGGCTCCCTTGAATCCTTCTTTGCCGCTGTCGAGGCCGGGGCCGATGCCGTCTATTGCGGGCTCAAGGAATTTTCCGCCCGGGCCAAGGCGAAAAACTTCACCGTCAGCGAGATGGAACGGCTGACCACCTACGCCCACCGCCAGGGGAAAAAACTCTACGTGCCCCTCAACACCCTGATCAAAGAGACGGAGCTTCCAAAACTCGTGGAGACCCTCTCAGCCTTGGCCTCGATGCCGGTCGATGCCCTGATCATCCAGGACCTCGGCCTCTGGCGTCTGGCACGCCAACTCTTCCCGGAACTGCCCCTCCACGCCTCGACCCAGATGGTTACCCATAATGCCGCCGGAGTCAAGATGCTCGAACAGATGGGCTTTAGCCGGGCCGTGCTGGCCCGGGAGCTCTCCATTGACGAAATTACCGCCATTCGTAGCCAAACCAGCATGGAGATTGAGCATTTTGTCCATGGCGCCCTGTGTTACTCCATCTCCGGGCAATGCCTCTTCTCCTCCTACACCTCGGGCAACAGCGGCAACCGCGGCCGCTGCGGCCAACCCTGCCGCCGCCGCTACACGGCCCGGGGCAAGACCGGGTTCTATTTTTCGACCAGCGACCTAAACGCCATCGCCCTGGTGCCGCGGCTGGCCGCCGCCGGGGTGATGAGCTTCAAGATCGAGGGCCGGATGAAGAATGCGGAGTACGTCTCCACCGTGGTCAGCGCCTATCGCAAGGTGCTCGATGCCCAGCCCCATGCCCGGCAGCAGGCTATCATCGAGGCGGAGACGATGCTGAGCGAGGCCTTCGGCCGCGCCACAACCCACGGCCTGCTCAAAGGCAACGCCCCGGCTGGTATCGCCTCGCCCTCAACCAAGGGAGGGATTGGCCGCCCGCTGGGTGTCGTGGAAAAGGTCCATGGCGCGGCCATCGTCCTGACCGCCGCCGATACCATCCATGTGGGCGACCGGCTGCGGATCCAGCCTGCGGCAAGCGACCGCTCGGGCCTCGCTTTCACCGTGCAGGAGATGAGCATCGGCCAGCGCCCGGTCAAACGGGCGGAGGCCGGTAGCCGGGTCCGCATCGCCACCCCATTCAAGGGTGTGCCACTCCATGCCGACGATCAAGTCTATAAAGTCGCAACCGGCAAGACCTTTACCCTGAGTCCGGAGGCCTGCGCCCGCCGCCTGGCCGCCATCCCCCCGCCAGCAGCCCCGGTGCGCATCCAGGCCTCTTTTCGCGACGGCAGGCTGCAACTGATGGCCGAGGCTTGCGGCTGCTCGCTACGAGAGACCTACGACGTAGAAATGGAGCAGGCCGCCCGCTCGCCCTTGAGCCAGGCCACGCTGCACGGGGTATTCGCCAAAACCAGCCACGACTCCCTGACCTTGGCACGCCTGAGCGCCAAGAATCTGCCGCCGGTGGCGATCAAGCCCAGCCGCTTGAACGAAATCCGCCGTGATCTGTACGCCAAGCTGGCCGCTGCCGTGGAGACCCGCCAGGCAGCGGTGCGTCACGAACGCTTGGCCCAGGCGAGAGCCGCCCTGCTGCCCCCGGTTCCGCCTCTTCCCGCCGCTGCGGCATCGTTGCACGTGGTGATCAGCGGCCCTCGCGACCTGGAACTCCTGAGCGATCCCGGCGTGGCCCAACTCATTGTACCCATGACCCCGGAACTGCTGACGGCCGTGACGCGTCAAAAGGACCCCGCCGCCGGTTGGCAGAACCGCATCGTCTGGGATGTGCCTGCCATCATCTTCGAGGACGAATGGCAGGAATTCCGCTCCGCAGTCCGCCACCTGCGCCAAAGCGGCTTTGACGCCTTCCGCATCAACAACATCGGTCATTTCCAGCTGTTCAAGGAGGACCAAAGCGCAGAACTCACGGCTGGCCCCTGGCTCTATGCCCTCAACAGCCAGGCCGTCCTCTCCCTCACCGAACTCGGTTCCCGGCGGTTCACCACCAGCCTGGAAGATGACAAGGACAATATCGGAGAACTCCTGGCCCGGACCCTGCCCATCCCGGCGATGGTCCCGGTCTACGGGCCCATCGCCCTGGTCACCTCCCGCATCCCCCTGCGCGGTGTCCGTTCAGGAGAGCGCCTCGCCAGTGACACCGGCGAAGATTTGCTCATCGACAGCGCAAGCGGCCTGGCCGTTGCCTATGCCGGCCACGACTTCTCGCTGACTGGCAGGCTGCAGGACGTGGCAAAAGCCGGCGGCACGGCCTTTGTCATTGATCTCCACCACTGCGGCGCCCTTAGCCGTCAGGGGCGGCTGGCCCTGGCGGCGGCTAAAGACGACCAACCCCTTGCCGGAACAACCCTGTTTAATTACCAGCGGGGACTGATGTAAAAAACGCCAAAAGAAGGGCTAGTGTACTCCTCTCAATTTTGATAGGATAACTGACGAAGATCTTCTCTTCCAGGGCGTTGCCCGTGTCGGCAAGCTGGGCGTAAATGCCCTTCGCCATCACGATGGCACCACGGAGCGCTGGCGGGCAATTCGCTTGTTGCCCCCCTTGAGTGGACACGTTAACGCTGGTTAAGGAATGGGATAATGCCCCAGCCCAAGGACATACCACCGCAAGAAATCCGAGTCCTCCTGGCCGAGGACGATGCCGGCGACGCCCTGATCGTCAGCGAAATGCTCGGCGAGAGTGAAAATCCGGCATTTGCGATTACCCGCGCCGACCGGCTGGCCGTACTCCGCGAACGACTTCTCGCCAAAAGCTTTGATGTAATCCTGCTTGATCTTTCGCTGCCCGATGGCCAGGGTTTGCCCCTGGTCACGGCGGTGCGGGAGGCGGCGCCCCAAACGCCCATCGTCGTGATGAGCGGCCAGCGCGACGATGCCGTTGCCGTGCAGATCGTCCAAGCCGGGGTGCAGGATTATTGGGTCAAGGGCCACGTCGACGGCTTTCAGCTTGGCCGCTCCCTCCGTTATGCCATCGAGCGCAAACGCATCGAGGATGAACTGCGCCGGACCAATGCCGAACTTGCCGTGCTCTTGCGCGTCTCGTCCATTGCCAGCCGCACCACCGACATGGGCGGGGTGCTGGCCGACATCATCGACAGCATCGCCGAACTGGAGAACCTCGATCTGGAACGGCGAGGCATCATTCTGACCATGGAGGATGGTGGCGCCTTACGCTTGGCCCACGCCGCCGGTTACTCCCAGGACCTCCTTGAGGCCTATCGCTACCTGGGGCCGGGCAATTGTCCCTGCGGCCAGGCCGCCAGCGAAGGCCTGATGATTGTTTCGGCCCCGGGGGACCATCATCCCCACTGCGCGACTGGGGATGGCAACCAGCGCGGGCACATCATTGTGCCCCTCAAGGCCAGGGAACGGGTGCTGGGGGTGCTCTGCCTCAACAAGGTCCCTTACAAGGTAGTGCATGATGCGGACCGGCAGGTGCTGCTGGCCATCGGGGAACAAATCGGCATCGCCATGGAAAACGCCAGCCTGTACGAGGAGACCAGAAGGCTGTCCCTCCATGACCCATTGACTGGCCTGGCCAACCGCAGACACCTGGACATCGTGGCCGAAGGCACTCTGGCCATGGCCCGCCGTTACGGCACCCCGTTTTCGATCATCCTGCTCGACCTGGATCACTTCAAGCTCTACAACGACACCCATGGCCACTGCGCCGGCGATCAACTCCTGATCGCCGTGGCCTGCACCATGAAAAACGAGGTGCGCGACACCAACCTGGTGGTGCGCTATGGCGGTGAGGAATTCCTGATCCTGCTCCCGGATACC
>Ga0233425_10003987_pt1 | contig 25646 bp, 33 predicted proteins | sample Watercolumn_Towu_2_FD_181712 | JGI IMG/M metagenome (GOLD analysis project Ga0233425, IMG submission 181712) | Freshwater microbial communities from Lake Towuti, South Sulawesi, Indonesia - Watercolumn_Towuti2014_140_MG | ecosystem: Environmental > Aquatic > Freshwater > Lake | place... | reverse complement strand
GTTCTATAGAAATTGCCATGATTTCATTTCTGATTTGCTCTATTTTTGAGACTAATTCTGCGATTTGCTTTTCAGCGTTGTCTGTTTCTAATTCAATAAAATCCAACTGCTTGAGTTTCGAATCATAAAGACTATTTAACTTTTCAAGCTTTTCACCTTTCCCGAGAATTGTAAAAAACTCTTTTGACATGTCTCTTAGCTTCGGGCACTTGCGGAAAGTTGACAAATAAATCGTCTCATAATCAGAACAAGAGCCATCTTCTTTTATTACTTTTATTTTCAGGGGAATTCCATTAATCATATTAATCTCCTTTTTTAGGTTGGGTCTACGTAGATTTTGATTTGTGTTGTTTTGGTATTTGAATCATAACTTGCTGTAATTATGCTGGTAACTGTATCAACAGTTGTACTATCGTATTTCAGTATAACTGTAGTTCCAAGACCAACCGCAGATTCAAGAGAGGTCTTGTCCCCGTAGCATTCAAAAGTTATATCTTTTGTTATTACAATTCTATCGTTGTGAATTCTCCCGTCAGCTGTGGTTGTAGCAACATCCTGTCCATTCTTGACATAGCTGCAAGAGCCATGAACCATTTCTGCTGTTGTAACAGCAACGCTATTTATAGTCGCATTATTAAAAGATATTACACTTGCCATATTATAAAGCCTCCTGGGTTGTTCCTTTCCAGTTTATAGTCGCAAGTTGAACAGCATCACCGGCAATAGATACATCTATAAGCGCGTCATACGAATGTTGAGCTGCTATAATATCTGTTCCTGATACATTCGTACTTCCTGAACCAACTCCAGAAACCAAACTAAGAATTGCTGTTAACGTGGGGCCGGCAGCAGAATCAAGCACAACCTGGCATGAACCGTTTCGTGCTTTTCCTGCTAAGTTATGAGGAATCGCACCGCCACCCTTTACATCATGGCCTTCGCCATATTTAACGCTTCCCGGAACAGGCGTTACAGTTACAGGATTGCCAGCTGCCGGTGTAAAAATCAGTGACATAAATATTACTCCATAAAAATTAATCTTGAGTTATAGAATGTCAGAGCGTCAAATATTAATGGTCTTCAACATGAAACTTTACTTCGTAAGCAGAAATACCCATATCTTCAAAATCATAGGCAATATCTGAAACTACTTTAAACAGGAACTGGTTTTCCCCTTCATGGTCAAGGGCAGCAATAACAGCGTCTATTTTATCTTGAGCGCTATCCTGAGCTTCTTCTCTTGTATGCTTATTTGACGTAATAACAAGAACAGATATCTCAGCTGTTCTTCTTGGCAGATTTGCATAGGTTGACCCCGTATAAACAACAATAGCCAAAGGCAGTTTCTTCTGGGGAATTAATTGAAACAAATCAGAATATGTAGTCTTTGTATATTTAACAATGTCCTCAAACTGTTCGCCTTCAATTAACTTTTCTACAGCAAAGTCCAGTAAATCCGCTGTTGTCTCAATGAAATTGGAAATATTATCACTACTCATTTTTTGGGAACTCCTCCTAAATGTCTGGTTACTATTGCATCAAGCTCAACTCCTTCAGGGAAATATGGCTGAGCTTTTTGATATACTGATTTCTTAAGAACAAAGAGAGTTTCCATTTTCTTTTTGCTACTTGGAGTCATAGCAAGAATTAAATTCCCTTTCTTTGAGGTAAAAAAGAAGGTTTTAATACTCACCTTCCTAAAAACGGATGTGTTTTTTCCCTTGCTTATTGGAGAGATTGGAATAGTCAGATACTTTGAATGCCTCGAACCTTCGCCTTTTCCTGGAGCAGAAATTATCCCACCATATTGTTTATGTGCTGAAGCAACATGATTAGCTCCATAAGTTAAGGTTCTTGCTTTCGTATCGTAAGTAAAACCAATTGATTGGCAAATCCTATTCCAAAATTGCCCCCCTTTAGTGTAGGTCTGTCCTTTCCGTCGGGCTTTTTCTGTGATAGCAAGACCCAAATTTTTCATCCGTTCATCAATAGAATCATCGATTTTGATCTTTTCAAAAACTTTTAATGTAGTTTGAAACATTAGAATACCTTGTCATATTCAGATTCAATAAGAGGAGCTTCTGAAATTGAGGGAGTTGTATTAGTCAGGATTATTTCGCCATCTTTTATCTTCTGAAGCAGTTCTTTTGCTGTCTCGAATGATTCTTTAACCTTTTCCGGAATCTTATCCCCGTCTGCTCTGCGATATACATAATACTCAATCAAATCTATAGCTATTTGCTTAATGAGCTCTGGTGTTTTTTCAGGAATGTCAGAGACATAAACGTTTATTATTGCCTCAGCTTTTGCTATAAATGAAGTTAGCAGCGCTTCGTAATCTGATTGTGTTTCTGTCCGGCATAGATTTTAAGCTCAAGTATATGAAGTTCCATGTCCGCAATAGTTACATAAGCCATAAGAAAACCTCCTATTAAAGTTTATAAATCGTCAAAGCGTCAAAGAAAGTGAGAAGCTCAAGAAGAAAAAGGTTTAAAGGAAAATCAGACTGAGATTTTAAATTCGGAATGAGTAAATAGTAATGTTATTCTGAAGATGGAATTTCCGGCCATATTTTTTCTCCGTATCCATCAATTTTATAATTCAAAGTAAAAATCTTACTTTTTAAGACATTATAATAGGTATCATCATCTGAGTTATATTTTCTACCTATAGCATAAGAAGCTATGTCGGCTATCTGTAATAAGTTAGAAGATTCGCTAGGTTCAAATAATATTGATTCAATAAAATGATGTTCTTTTACATGGATTGATTGAGCAAAAATAGCCTTTGCGAACTCTCTATGTTTTTTCTCCAATGCTGTTTCTATTGCGTCTGATATTATGATTCCTTTTTTATCTGTCTGATTTTGAAGAAAAAGATTATATCTTTCTATTAAAAATTCCCAACTTTTAGTTTGAGGAATTGTTTTGAAATCAATGCGTGTTTTATCAATATTAGCCTTATCTATAATTATAAAAATTAATGTTACGTTTAAAGAAGCTATTAAAGTACATAAATCTTTTAGCAACTTAATTCTATCATTTCTGCTTGGATAATTAGCTCCAAACCAATTAGGTAGAGAAACTGTTTTCCCTTTAATCTTCTTGTACCCGTTTAATATTTCTGTAGCATGTAGTTCTATATTTAAAGGGATTTTTCTACTATATTTAAATCGATCAATTTGTTTATTTATTGATAGCCATTTATAATCATGAATAATTAATCCTGTTCGTATAAAATAACGTGAAGGAGTAGTATTTAGCTGGTAAATATTTTTCGAAGAAAATCCACCATCTCCAGATTCATCAACATATAATATATGCATACCGATCTCTTCCCTCAAAAAAAATGCAACCTAAGGAAGGCATAGAAGCCTTCACCAGTCGCAAGCAACTGTCTTGGTCGCAGTATTAAGGATAGCTTAATCCTAATTATTGTCAATTATAATTATTTATAAATTCTTACTTTTTTTGGTTAAAAAACCCCGCCATCCAATGACAGCGGGTAAACAAGGGGAGGAGGGTTATAAAAAAAATAGAGCTTAGCTAACAATCCCTGCATAAGCAAGATGAGGGAATGCCAAAGCCGCGGCTCCATACGCTTCTGTACCGTATAGAAATTCATTTCTCATAAAGACATTTTCGTCGGTGTCTTTATCAAGTCTTGTAAAAATGGGTTCTTTGCCTTTCTGAACAATTACCGGCTTAATTACTCCTTTAGTAGAGAGCAAGAACCAGTAATTATCATAATCTCCGATAAGGTCAGGAACAATAAGCAAGTCCACAAGGTTTTCGTTTACGTTACCTATTTGGACTTTATCAGAAGAGTCATAACTGAACTGGTTCTTCACGATATTCCAGGCTATCGTTCTTAGTTTAGGCCCTACAAGCAGCAAGTTTGGAACAACTCCCATGGGTCTGTCATTATGAGTTTTATAGCTCATCATTGTAAGATATGCAGTATTAAATGCAGTTACACTTAACGCAGAAGTTGTGTAATTATTGATTGTGTTTTTTCCATATTTTCTAGTTGTACCGAAAAAGGGATTCCCATCCAACCAATCACCATTACCGCAAAGTGCTTCATAGGCAAGATCATTCCAGAGCTTGCCAGCGTTAAGCCCCATTTGCTGGATAAGAGGAGAATAAACACTAAAAGTGTCAGTTTCAATATCTCTCTTTTTGACAGATACAGTATCTTCAAATGGTCTTTCTTTTATTGTCAGCTTTTTGCTGGAAATATTTTTAATTTGCCTGTCTCCTATCCATTCTCTCATACCTCCAAAAGCTTCAAGAAACGGATACTCAACAATCTGGCCGCTAGCCGGAATACTCATTGAGAATTGTTCAAAAGTATTTGGGGCAGTTGAAAAAGCATCTTTAAAAAGAGTGTTGTACCCTGTAAACAAGGCATTCATATATCCACGATTAATATCCATAATATTTGTCTCCTATAATTTAAGAAGTTGCAAGAATACTTTGAGGTTTCTGAATTACCCAAACCCCTTCATCATCTACATCGTAGACAATCCCTGCCTTTACCGCATTAGTTCCGGGACTATGGCCAACAATGTTATCATCTTCTGCATAACAAACTTTTCCTATATATGTTTTAGTAAGGGGATAAGTAGTACTATTTGCATATTGGAATACGCCAAAATCAACATTGGATACTTCTCCATCAAAAGTATTGTCAACATACTTGGGACAACGGCCAAGAACTACAAGTCCTGCTGAGTCTGAGGCCATCTGGACTTCCATTGTTGATGTATTCATTGCCAGCATTCCACCGGCGTAGAGGATTTCTCCATTTAATACCGCAAAAGCCTTCTGAGCATAATTTTCAGAAGCTAACTTTTTTGTATCCCTATTATCGCTTAAAGCTGTCATAATATTTTTCTCCTACTTTTTGGCTTCGGATTTAATCCCAAGCATTTTGTTTACTTTGATTTGTGCTTCACTGAGAGCTTCGACATTGCTGTCTTTACCATCAAGATGCTTATTATCAGGAACTATTTTTGGAGCTCCCGCACACCAGGCCATAAAACCAGCAAGGTCTTTTTCCGCAAAACTCATAGCCCATCCTTTGAGAGCTTCAGTAACTTTGCCTTCACTCATGGCGAGTGTTACTGACTTTTCAGCATCTCTTTTTATGAGCTCTTTTTCAAGTTTTGTCTTTTCTTCAGATGGTATCATTGTTTTGATTTTTTCAGTCAATGCCTCAAAAGTTTCTGCGCCATGAAGTTTCAAAAACTCCTGAGATTTAACTGAATCATCAATCAATGCCGTTAGTTTCTCTATGATTGCTTTTTCCTGCTCATCTTCAGCCTTTTCAGAAAAAGCCTCAAGAGAAAACATCTTTAATAGTTTTTCCAAAATAATCATTTCTTTGTCCTTATTTGTTAGTTGATTCTTTCCATTACCCGACAGTTCATCGGCTACTAAAGCCGGAATATCGTCAAGGGCAGGGTTATTAGTTAACGCTACAGAATGGAGTCCTGAGACATTCCTTCCTGTGCGTGAAAACTTTATAACTGGTGAAAAATAACGGTATTCGCCTTTGCTTAAATAACCTTTAGCAGTATCAGTCCAGTATTTAACCTTGGCGATTAGTCCGCTGTCGGTCTTTTCAAGTTTGTCTATCCAGCCGGCTGCTGGAGCTTGAACGCCCGAAAGAGTCTGATGTTCATAATCAATAGGAATTTCGAGTTTTCTACGTTCAAATTCAGTAATAACAGAATCGGCATCTTTTTCTGTAAAATCAAATTCAGAACTACCGGAACTGAGTTTTGTGTAGGTATTCCTGCCAAGTCTTAAAACCGGGATTTGTTCCGGAATTTCCCTTGATACCTCAATGCTGGACATCACAGCAAAACGTTCTTCATTAAAAATCTTCATAACTCTTATTAAAAATTAATATTTTTTACCAAATATAAAGAGCGTCAAAGACTACCCTTAACCATTGCCGCAAGGCACGCTCCCTGAATAGCTTTTTGAAGTTCTGTTGTGTCCATATCATCATAAATAGCCGGATATCTTTTAAACAGCTCTTCTATTTTGGAACTGAATATCTCAAGGATATTTTCATCATCCGGATTTACGTCCTTAAAAACTTCACGTATTGCTTGTTGAAGCGGCTTATACATCTCAACTTGTGTTTCAGAATTAACAAAAAGCTTATCCAAGGTATTATTCGTTAATCGTGTTATGTATTCTTCACGAGCTAAGAACCTGTCAGTGTTTCTTTGCGAAAAAGCTGTAAGTTGAGCTGTGTCCTGTTGCGGCATTGCTGGTGTTTGTACAGATTCTTCAATGGGAATATCAAAACTCTTTTCTACCCACTCTTTTTTTGCTCTGTACCCCGCTTGAGAAAGAGTCAAAACCATTCCCGCTTTGGCATTCAGGTCTTCGGGAGTTTCGTATCCGATGTTGAAAGACAATTCTCCTTCAGTTCCGAAGTTAAACTTTTCATAGTACTTAAGGAACTGACGGTTAATTGTGGAAGAAATAGCTCTGCAATCAGACTGCAGAATATCAAGCCTTACATTTTCCTGAGCATTGCCTTTACTAAAGCCGTTTGATTCTTTTGAAGTAGCCAGTTGTCCAAGAATAACCAAAGCATAGCTATCGTCAATGTAATTAAACCATTCCTGAAATGCAGCAGCATTGTTCTGCACTGCAGGATTAACTGTAATGATCTCCGTACCTTCTGGCACTACTGCATTCCCTGCAAGCCCTAAATTTTTAAGATTTAACATTACTTGCTTTTTTGTCTCTTCATTCGCAAAGTCAGCCGCTGAAAGCTTTGCGATTGTGAAAGGACACCCAAACTTTTCAAGGAATCTTGCCTTTTGCTGCAATCCATAATTCTTGTACAGATAAAGCCAGACTAAACAACGTAATAAGCCACCTTGCGCAGGAAGCCCTGGAAGTAGTTTGTTCTGATGAAATATTAACTGTCCTTCAGGATATTCAATAAAGGGCTGTATTTCTCCACTATAACGGATGAGTGCAGGATTTCCGACTTGATCAAATTGAATCATCTGGGGATTAAAATGCCGCCACTCTTTTACTTTGCCTCCGTCTTCCCATAGTGTAGCCACTGCTGAGTAACCGTTAATAATGGCACTCAATAAGTGGCAGATTAGTTCATGTATGCCTCTATCGTAGAGTTCTTTTTCTATCTCTGGATTTCTTTCGTTGTCTTCGGTATTATTTACTTCCCAGTCGCATGATAGGACTGCAAGAAGGCGGGTTTGTAAGTGAGCTCCTATAATCGGGTCTCTGTCAATTATCATCCTGTAAAGAGCAGCCTGCTGGTCAGGCTGGCCACTATCTGCCATATCGAGTATATCCTGAATGTTTTTAACTGATAGCTTTGTATTCCAAAGCGGATTTACATAGTACTCAAGGTCTATGAGGGAGGATTTGTCTTTGATGAATTTTCTGACTGCATTCTTTACAATACCGTACCTGTTCATCCAGTCTGTTATTGCCATAACGAAGTTCCCTAAAAATAATTTTGTATTTAACAGTTATGGCTAGCGTCAAAATCTATTCTCAAAATCTGCTATGGAAATTTCTCTGACCTTTTCTCTGGAATTTATTTTAGCTCTGACACAAATAATGGAATTTTGCAAGAACCTCTTTAGATATTAATTTTTAAATGGATAAAATGGCTATATAATACTTAGAGAGCCAAGAAATTATTTTTTTAGACTTTATTAGGATCGTTTTGTGTGGTATTTATATCTTGATGAAAGTGGAGATTTAGGGTTTGATTTCTCTAAACAGGGAACATCTAAGTATTTTACCATTTGTATAGTTGCTACAAGTCATGTAGAAACTAATAATAAGTTCAGAATTGCAGTTAAGACAACATTAAGAAACAAAATTAATATAAAAAGAAATAGTAAACGACTGGAAAATGAACTTAAAGGGTCTGACATGTGCTTGGCTTACAAAAAATACACATGGAGCAAGATAAAAGATTCTACTTTTTTAATTTACTCTATTACGATAAATAAGGAAGGTGTTAACCAGCCATTGAAGGAAAATAAGGATAAATTGTATAATTACATAGCTAAGTTGGTTGTAAATAGCCTGCCTCTTGAATTAGCTTCTGATACAATTGAATTTATTATAGACAAAAGCAAAAACAAAAAAGAACGCCAAGATTTTAATACTTATTTAAGTAAAGTTATAAAAGCAAAATTACTGAAAGATGTCAGCATAAATATAACTCATATTTCATCTGAAACATCTCCCGGGTTACAAATGGCTGATATTTTCTGTAATGGGATTTATTCAATGTACCAGCACAAAAACAAAGAATGGTATAAGTGTTTCCAGGAAAAGATTAAATTTGAGCAATTATACTTTAACAAAAAAAACAGCGAGCCCTGATAGTTCTTTTCGTTATAGCTCTAGCCAACCGCTGGAAGGGAACACTATAAACAACTATCATAGGTCTTACCGCTTATTTTTTATTATACATAGCTAATTTGTATTTTCAAATACCTTAATGCAATTTTTTGCAACTTTTTGTAATATCATAATACATATAATACCTTCAATCCCTATGGCAGTCTGCCGGCACTGATGTAAATCACACTTGTTAGACTCGGAAATAGCTAGGATTAATCATAAACAGACCCTCCGAGGCTTCGCATTTGGGTAAGAGAAGCAAGAGGGCGTTGAAGCTCCATAAGGCAGCAATACCTAAGGCTGTCAAGACAATTAGAAACAAGTATCCCGTTTGCATAATATTCATGAACTTTATAAACATGAAGATTAAAAACAGTTTGTTTTTCTACTACCTTTTGCAGAGCAACTAAGCGAACAGTATTTCGTTTTGGAATACTTATTTGACTTATAAACTTTTTTACAAAATCGACAAATCTTCTCAATGTCGTCAATTTTACTTTGTCTTCTGTATTTTGACTTGCAGTTATTTGAACAGAATTTAGAACGTTCGCTTCGATTAATGTCTTCGTACTCTTTTTTGCATACAATACATGATTTGATAAGCGGCTTTCTGTTTTTGTATATTTTTTCCGCATGGATGCTATGCCATTTTCTACCTTCTTCCGATGCATGCCAGATCTTCGTAAGGTCTCGAATATTTGACAGATGAATTCTTTGAGATTCAGTACAAATTCCTTTATGATGAATACAGCTGTGTTCCTTAGAAGCAATAGCAATAAGATTGCTAATATCATTATTGAGCGGATTCCCATCTTTATGATGGACATGATATCCTTTAGGAATTTCTCCATATACGTCAATATATTTTCTTGTATGTAAACGTTCCTGTCGTCTTGTTTCATTATCTGTCCGTGAAAAATATACTCTTTCAGTTCTAGTTCTAGCTTCTGGGTATCGACGATAAGCTTTGCCTGCATAAATAATTGTTTCAACTGCCATAACAATCCTTTTTTATGTGTTACAACAGTATCGTAAAGCGTCAAAGCACTTAATTTCTTCTTTCCTTTAGTTGTAAATATCTTATGGTTTTCCGTACCTATTAACACTGTTCTGTTATTAAAACTCGCCTCTGTTACTTCTTGCTCTTGTGTTCTAAAATTAAAAGCTACAGGGAAATAACCTTTTCTTGTTAAAACAAAGTCTCCTATTTTAATTTCTTCTATAAGCTTTAACCCTCCGCTTGTCTCAATAAGTGTTCCTGCGACAAAACAATGGTTCCAGTTATCAATGGGTTTATTTAGAGGTTCGCCGGTGTCATAATCTGTATCCCACTTATAGTTACGAAATTCCTTGATAAGATTTAATGAGTCCTCAGTTACGTTGAGTTTGTAGCGCTTAATCAGATCAATCCCGTTAATAATTGAATCTTTTCCCTTATCTGCACCATATATGCAAAATCCCCTGTCCTTAATTTCCTGAATACTTTTAGGCTCTGCAGAATCTGCCCATATCTTATGTTTCGGCTTAATCTCTCTTAAACGTTGTTCTATGCTCTTTTGTTGAGGTTTTAAAGGATTATGAGTGTTGACCAGTCCCCGTTCATAAACGAGCTCCTGAATCCACAATTCTCCATGGGCAAGCGCTACTTTGACAATTGCTGTAGAATCATTTGTAAACCCGAAGTCCAGCCCGTAAAATATCTTTTTGCAATCCTCTTCTGGCGGTAATGCCTTAACTATTGTGATTTCAGGATAAATCAATCCCTTAGGGCTTGCACGCACTCCTAGCCCGTAAATCTTCCAGCTTACTTCATCAGCAGTTCCGGCTTTTATGTTTTCAGGAGTTGGTTCTAATCGCTCTATCTCTTGAACTATTGAAGGTTCAAGAAAAGCTTTATTGTCTTTGTATGTGGAATGAAAAAAATCACAATCATCACGAGTACAAACCTTATCATAAATCCAGTGTAATTCTGAAGAGGGGTTGTAATCAAGTATTATCTTTTCTGAGGTACGGATTATCAGTTGGCTATAACTTGCAAAATCACACTCAATAGCCTCATTTATAAAGGTTATATTCTGTTTCCTGCCATGGAGTCTTTGGGGATCGTCAAGACCTATAAATTCAATAGTCGAACCGTTTTTAAAAGAATAGGTGTTTTCTGTTTTATTGAAAAAGTCCAATGAATATTTAAACTGAGAACTAATAATTTGTAAGAAATCCTGAAGGACAGTGCTTCTTGTCCATGTAAGGCTTGCTCTTGCTATAGTTATTCTTCTTGGTGCTTGTAGTGCCATGAAAATCAAATATTGGAGAATACTCCAGGTTTTGCCGGATCGGGAACTACCTTCCAGAACGTTGATCCTTTTTTGACTACCAAAAAGCCTTTCGAAATTAATAGTTACGCAAATATCCATAAAGGATTCACTTCCTTATGAAATTTATCTGATAATCGCCGCTGTGCTCTATTTCTTGTTTGTCTTTCCATCCGAAGTTGTTTTTAAGATTAAACTGCACCATATTCGAATTATAAGCTCCAGTTAGTCCTTTCTTATTGATATGATCCTCTATCTTTAGTTTAGCCTCTTTTACCGTTGCAGAAAATTCCTCTTTAGCCTCATATTCTCTTAAGCCTTCATAAGATAATCCAAGAAATAAGCATAATCCTGCAATAGTAAAGGGTTCTTGAGCAGTCTTGAAATACTCATTGACCCTACGTGAAAAGACATTAAGCTTTTTAAATTTTGGTGGTCTTCCTACTGGCATATTTTGCCTCCTTACAAAGAAACATTATCGTCAAAGAAAACGTTTCTTTGGACTTTTCGGATAGTAGCGTTTGTCGATAATAATACAATTTGCAATATATGGAGAAACTTTCATCGCTTGCTTCAAATGATAGTCTACAAGTTGTCTTGATTTAAGATTCAACTGCTTTGCTATTTCTGAATAACTCATATAGGGGTGGAGAATTTTATTTAATAATACCTGAAAAGCCAGAGGACGAAATTTGTAAACAGCTTGAATTGCATTAATAGCCCGAAACAAAATATCAACTCCTATACCAGCTAGAAGATGGTAAGCCTCATGTAAAAGGTCGGCTAGTTTTTCTATGTCTGTTTTAGTTTTATCATCAAAATGTTCAGGAGCAACAAATTCCCCCAAGTCCTCTAACTGGTCTAGGGATTGATTGTTGGAAAATGGATACTTTGAATCTTTGCAAAAGGATGCATATTTGCAGGAGGTATTACATTCTGGAAGTTTGTTATACTTAACTCCATAACAATTTTTGATATCTTGTTCATTCATCTCTGAGTATACTTGCTTACTATCTCTTCCAACAATTTCTGCAAACCTGGATTAACTCTATTTTCCTCTTCAAATTGCACATTCTGTACCAGCTTTTTACAATCTTCGATAAACTTGTCTGATTGTTCGCTATTCCAGCCATATTTGAGTATTCTTTTTTCTCTCTCCTGGACACTTTCCAAATCTTTGCCCTGACACCTGCTGCAGAAACATTCAAACGCTATTTTCTCAATCTGATCTGTAGGGACTGGTATTTGTCTGTTGGGAATAGGTACTCTGAGTTGATAATCATATAATCCCAAAACATAGCCGGTATTGTTGCACCAATTACAGGTCTGCACTCCGAAAATGTTTGAGATTTTCTTGGCATCCCAGAATGCTTTAAGTATTTGTTTTGCTGTTGGAAGTTTTCTGTACTGAGTTTGAGTGTTTGTGTAGGAGTCTCCAAGTTCGTTAATAACTTTTATAAGCGCAGATGTGTCTATTATCTTTTCGAAAACTTCTTCGTACTGTTTGAGCTGGGTTCCATTTAGCCCGAAGTTTTCAAACAGAGCCTTTCCTGTCTCGCTTACAAATATTTTTTTCTCACCCTTCTGTTGTGCTATTTGTAAGCTCATAGTCTTGTACTCCTTTCGGGGTGGATTTAATTTCAATCATCTCAAATTTTGAAATGCCATCTTTGTTTTTATTACGGATTCCTTGCAGAGATTGAAGAGTATTGATCCAGAACGAATCACTCAATGCAAACGAAAGAACTTTTTCGATGACTTCTAAATTCTTACCGTCAATCTCTTCAAGCTTTCGGATTTCATCTGCCCATGCTTCAAGGTTTGCATTTGCTATAGCGTTAAGATTGCCATGAGTCTTGGACTTTAACTCATGGAACTCTTTTGCTATCCGGTAGTGCTCTTCTGAAAACTTATGGTTTTCCTTAAGAATCCTTTCCTTATTCTTACCATGACCTTTACCTATACCTTTACTTATGGGGCTCTCTAGCCCCATGGAAGGGGCTTGGAAGCCCCTTGACTCAGAGTGATATTTTTGTAGTTCTGTAAAGAAGGTATCCATAGTATCACATTCGTAATCTCGAAGATGAGATTCTATACTTTTAATAATTCCCTTATGTGCTGAGTTAGAAGGATTAATGGGAAAGTTCTTTTGATGTTTTATGAAGTTAATAATGAAAATCCAGGAGCCCCTTTTAGATTTCCAAAAGCCCCTTTGCAGCCCCTTTGAAGATTCTTCAATATTTCTATTACTTAACCCTGTCTCAAAAACTATCCTTCTTGGATTAATTTCATAAAAACCGGCAATATCACAGTTGTCACAAAAGTAGATAAAGAGTAATTTTTCGTAAGGATTAAGCTCTGAAAACCAGGAATCTCTCCACTTATCAGTATTCGTAAAACGGTAGCTCATAGATTCTCCTGGTTTTCTCTTGTTTTCTGAAGGCTATTTTCATAAAACCCACATCCTTTTTTATTATTTCCGCATTGAGGACAAATAGGATTAAGCTGACTTACAACAATCGGCTCGCTCATTTGCTTTTCGGCTTTAGCCTTACGTTTAGCATATTCTACAGGATCATTCTGCCAAGAGCCATCCTTTTTGCGTTTCTTAATAGTTTCCAGGGAGTGGGAGTTTTTCTCAGCAATGAGCCATTTAATAAAAAGAGTTCCCCACTTGCTCATACGTTTATCCCCCATTTTGCATATTTAAGTTTCTGTTCTGCTGTAAATGCTGGCTTTAGGGGTGTAAATTGAGAATAACTGTTTGGATTAACATCAGGGTATAACATGTTAGAGTCATTGTTGTGCGTATCAATTGTTACTCCATTTTGTTTTACCTTTTTGTTAATCCTTATTACCCTCATTTTTAGCCTTGAAGCTTTTCGGGCTTTTCTTATATCTTTATAAGGCATGGCCTTTCTCCATTTTTGTAGTTATTTAAGAATCCGTGGATCGTAGGAATTCATATAGCGCCATAAGCAGGTAGCCATCTTGAACGCTTCCCAATGTTTGCGCATATCATTATGCTTGACTACTTCCATTCTACCTGGCTCATTTGAGCTTATGAAAATATTTGCAGCAAGAACTTCATCGATTCTGTCTTCTCCGAAATAGGTAGCTGCATACGCTGCAAGCTGCATAGCCTGTCCGTCATAAGCAGTTATTTCTTCGCCTGGCTTGGTTTTGCGTGTCTTGTAGTCAATTATGCCAATACCATTAGGATTGAATCTGAAAAGTACGTCAGTAGTGCCGGCAAACCCATGCACAAGATTAACAAGAACCTTTTCTCGCTCGATAATCTGAATGTTTTTCTTCTTAATCCAGTCAACTACTGGTTTGACGTATACATCCAGTCCAGGATTGTACTCTTCACCGGCTATTCCTGATTCCAGTGCTGCGTGAATATTTGAACCGAGTTGAGCAGCGTCGCATACCTGTTCAAAGGCTGAGTTGATTATTCGTTTGCAATAGTATTCTTCAGATTCTTCTTTTTGAGGCTGGGATTTAAATGCTGCTATTGCAACCTGATTCATTTTCCACTTTTCCAGCTGCGGCCTGCTGAATACTCCAAGAATTGACGTAATAGATGGAAATAGTTTCATCTTTCTAGCGTCAGCCAAAGTTGTTGCTCTTATTTTCTTCTCATCTATGGTAAGAATAGAATGAAACGGTGTTCCATCTGCCTTATACCAGTGAGCTCCCTTGAAAACTTCTCTGCTTAAAATTGCCATAGTACACCCTCCTTAAAAGGGTAGAGGAGTTTCTTCAACAAACACATCAGCTACTCCTTCTGAATATTTTGGAGGAATAGCCATTCCTATTGGAATAGGACTCAATGCTGCAATAGACGGGTATGTCGAACCGTCCTGACGTTTTACATGTTCTACAGTAAGGAGGCATTTCTTGCCTTTAAGCTCACAGTAATCCCAGCCATAGACAGGTGCTTTTCCTAAGATGCTTTTAAGGAACAGGAAGAGGTTTGATTTTTCGTTTCCCGAAATCTTCATTGTCTTTGAAGCTATCTTGTAAGGCTTATTCTCATTGTCCCGAAATCCGAACAGGAATGTTGTTACATCTGTTTTTTCTATCTCTTCAGACTGATATTTCTTACGCTCAACTCCAAACTGATCTTTAATGTCAATAATTGTAGCTTGAAATGTCCCTTCAGGTGCATCGTCTGATGTTTCAAATACTTTTACAAAGTTGTCTACTGGTTTGGTTAATAGTGCCATAATTTCTTCTCCTATAAGTTAATTGATTGCTTTTCTTCTTATTGGAATTTTACTTGGTAAATAGGCCCCACGGCAAACGGGATATCTCTTTTGCTTGCTAACAGCTTTACCCTTGTCATCTTGGGAAGTAATTCCTTGCTTAATTTCAGGAAACCATTTATCCCAGATTCTCTTTATCCATGATTTGATTTTCATAGCCTTCTCCTTAAATATTAACTGACCTGAATTCACCCTTAAACTCTTTGAAAATACCGAGTTCATCTACAAACTCGTTAAAGGTTTGTACCTTCTCTCCACGAAAGAAAACCAAAGCTTTAAACGGACTGTTTTATCATGGTCATAATTCATGACTATGTTTTTTATTAGTTTTCTATCCTCCAGTTTGTAATAATGCACTCTTTCAATAAACCTTCTCTTATTTCTGCTGTAAGCATTTTTTATAGTGTTTGAGTTAACTCCGTAATGTTTAGCTAAAAGCTCAGTAGTTATTACTACTTGTCCTTCGTGTTCAATTTTTGATAAATCGTTCATATTTCCTCCTATCTCCTTATCTTAATTCTTTTGAAAGTTTCAATCTGTTGACTTTTGGGGGATTTTCGCCTAGTGCTTCATGTAACATTGTTTTGTCAACATCTTTACATCGGGCTTGCATGCTCTTGCCGGATTTTCTAGCCAATACCCATTCATTATTGATAAATTGTTCAATTGTTCGCCTACCTATTCCAAATAAGCAATGAATACATTTTGTTGCTTCCTTTTCTGAATGATAGATATTCGCCCAAGGCGGGTACGATGTAAAAAATCCTTCTTGTTGTTGCATAGTTATTCTCCTATTGATTTTTGGGTTAATATTTACTTTGAAGTCGTTTTGCTTTCTGTGATTATTACATATTTTTCTCCTTTAAGTTAATGGCGTTTTGTCGCCGGATTTAGACAAAAAAGGGGATAGGGCATCTTGAAATATTTGAGATTTTGTTTTGCACGTTTTTAAGGCTTCGCTCTTTACCACACTCGCAAGCTGAGTTGAGATTCGAACATGCAGGTATTGATGTGGACGTTGCTTTTTATTCATTTACTCCTCCATTTCCTGAGTTTATATTAAATTTTAAGGCGTTTTATCGCCGAATCAAGTTATTTTTTTTAAATCTTTGTATTTTTTTGATAGTAAAATTATATTACAACTGTATTATCTTTATGAGGTGAGAGTTATGAAAGTAAATTCTTCAAGGTTAATATCAATAAGGAAAAAGAGGGGATTTTCTCAACAGGAAATAGCAAATAAATGCGGGTGTCCCCGTACTACGTATAGGGACTGGGAGAACACGAATAATATCTCTGATTATTTGGATGTACTTAAAATTTGTAAGGTGTTAAATATAAGCCCTGAAGAAATATGTTTAGAAGAAATTCCCTCTATAAATCAACATAATATGCACGGACATAATATCGTTGGACATGGTACAAATATCTCAGAAAAATGTATCGACTCTCTATCAAAAACTATTATGGAAGAGTTATCTGACTTAAGCAAAATAGAAAAAAGCAAGATTCTTAGTTTTATAGTAGAGCTTAAAGAAAAAATAAACAAGTAAGTATTGTTGAAAATATTGAGACCAATCTGTGGTACAAAATCTAAGAATTATGAACGTAAAAATAGATGGCATGTACGAGCGAAACATTTTACAACCATTTGACAAGCAACATAATATATTAGTTTTAAACAAGTTATAAAAAGCAGAGCAACGAATCCCTGTCTTTCCGCCATACTTTTCAGAAATAACCTCAGATTATTAGAGGGTTTTATAAAAAATATAAAGATAGAGAAACATATGAAAAATAAGATGATGTTCTTTATGGTTCTTGCTTTTTTAGGAATGATAACAATTCTAACAATGTTAGAAGGGTGCAAGACAGTTAATCCTCCGCCTTCGTCTAAAATATCAGAAACTATAGATATCCCGCAGTCCTATGCAGAAATAATGACGGACCAAGAGGCTTCTACAGGAATCAGAAGAGGATGGATAAACTATGACGGAATAAAAAATTACGATAAAGTAATGATAAACGTCTTAATCGACACGAATAAAATTCAAAATTCTCCATGGGAACAAATAAGCGGCAGAAGACTTGTTGCCAGCTTGGATGAAGATTATAAATATCTTGCCGACTATACACAAGATTCATTAATTAAAGCTTTTCAAAAAAGTAAATATTTTACTCCAGTTAATGAATCCGATCCAAATACTCTTAAAATCAGGTTTATAATTGTTCAAGTCGTAGCAAACAAGCCTGTGCTTGGGGCTCTATCGAATTGCTTTTATCCTTCACCGATAGGATGGATTGCAATTCCTATAAAACTACGTATGGAAAACAAATCGCCTAATACTGGCGGAGCCATAGCTATGGAAACAATAATATCGAACTCTGAAACAGAGCAAATAGAAGCTGTGTTTGCTGCACGTGAAAAAGGCCCGACTTCTGTATTCGATGCAAAAAAATTTGTTTCTTACGGTAACATAAGGCATATTATTGATATGTGGGCTACTAATATTGTATCAACACTTGATCAGATAAAAGAAGGAAAAAGAGATTTGGAAGCAGCTGAGACTGTAGAAGCATTTACCCCTATATCATTTTAAACAGAATTTTTTCAGAATTTATGTTAAAGGAAAAAATTAATGAGTAAGAATCAGAGAACTGCAGCAATTACAAACGTTGTAAGTAAGAAAATCAGCGAACAATCCGGATATGGCAGGTTTGTATCGGAAATCTACGGTGAGGATGTTTTCAGTTTAAAAGCAATGAAAGATTATCTTCCGACACCGACTTATCAGAGTTTATTAGCTACAATTAGAAAAGGTGAGTCTCTAAAACACGATATTGCCGATGAAGTTGCGAATGCAATGAAACGTTGGGCAATAAGTAAAAGTGCAACACATTATACGCACTGGTTTCAACCGTTAACAGGGACAACAGCAGAAAAGCATGATTCTTTTATACTGCCGGATAATGAAGGCGGAGTAATAATGGATTTTTCAGGCGAAACTCTTGCAAGAGGCGAACCTGATGCGTCAAGTTTTCCATCAGGCGGTATAAGAGCTACTTTTGAAGCCAGAGGATATACTGCGTGGGATCCCACAAGTCCTGCTTTTATAAAAAGAACCGACAAAGGTGCGATACTTTGTATCCCAACTGCTTTTTATTCTTACACCGGAGAAGCTCTAGACAAGAAAATTTCACTTCTTAGATCTATGCAAGCTATAGACGAGCAGGCAAAAAGACTTCTTGCCTGTTTTGGAGAACAAGTTGATGGAAAAATAGTAACAACACTTGGAGCTGAACAGGAATATTTTCTTGTAGATAAAGAACTTTACTATGCAAGGCCTGATCTCCTGCATTGCGGCAGAACTCTGTTTGGAACGCTTCCGGCAAAACATCAGCAGTTAGAAGATCATTATTTTGGCGCAATTAAAACAAGAGTTCTGAACTTTATGATAGATGTGGATAGGGAACTCTGGAGGCTGGGTATTCCTGCAAAAACCAGACATAATGAAGTTGCTCCTTCTCAGTTTGAAATAGCTTCGCAATTTGAAGAGCTTAATCTTGCAGTCGATCATAATATGCAGGTTATGGAAACATTGAAAGATATTGCAAATAAGCACGGTTTTGTGTGCTTGCTTCACGAAAAACCGTTCCTTGGGGTTAATGGTTCAGGCAAACACAATAACTGGTCCATTTCCGCAAACGGAGTAAACCTCTTAAATCCAGGAAAAAATCCGCACGAAAACGCAATATTCTTGACTGTTTTATGTGCCATAACAAAAGCTATAGATACTCATGCCGATATTTTGCGCGCAACTGTTGCGAAAGCCGGAAATGATCATCGTCTTGATGCTAATGAAGCTCCTCCCGCAATTATATCTATGTTTTTGGGAGATCAGCTTACGGAACTTATTAAACAAATAGAAAATGGAAGAGGGAAGTCTGCGAAGGCTTCAGAAGTAATAAAGATTGGTGTTGATACCTTTCCTCCACTTCCAAAAGACACAACAGACAGAAACAGAACCAGTCCGTTCGCCTTTACCGGAAATAAATTTGAATTTAGAGCTGTAGGCTCAAGCCAAAACTGTGCTAACCCAAATACGGCATTGAATACAATGATAGCTGAAGCATTTGACGAAATTGCTAGTGAACTTGAAAAAGTAAAAGGTGATAAAAATAAATTCAACTCCAGGCTTCAGGCGATATTAAAAGACATTATAAAGAAACATAAGAGAGTTATATTTAATGGGGATAAGTATTCTAAAGAATGGCAAAAAGAAGCTGAAAGAAGAGGTCTTCCTAATTTAAAAAATACTCCTGAAGCTCTTGATGCAATGATTGCGCCTAAAGCAGAAAAACTTTTTAGTAAATACAAAGTGCTCAGTAAAGTGGAACTGCACTCCAGATATGATGTTTTCAAAGAAGAGTATATTAAGAATATTCTTATTGAAGGAAATCTTGCATATGATATAGCAAAAGTAATGATACAGCCTTGCGCTATTAAGTACCAAAATATACTCCTTGATAATCTTGCAAAACAGAAAGCTGCCGGAGTAAAAGCAGGGATTGAAACTATTACAAAGAAAGTAAACGAAATAGGCACTTTGATAAACAAAATAGAAGATGATCTTTCAATCCTCAAAATTCATATTTTAAAGTCAAATCCTGCTAAAATTATTGAATATATGTCCAAACTAAGAATTAATGTGGACTCACTGGAGTTACTTGTTGATGACGAACTCTGGCCAATGCCAAAATACTCGGAATTGTTATTTATTTTATAGAAATTTATTCATTATCACTTATTGATACAGGAACAATCTTCCATATCTCATCAGCATATTCCATAACAGTCCTGTCACTTGAAAAATATCCCATTCTCGCTGAATTAAAAATAGCCTTCTTTGTCCATTCTTCTTGATTCTTGTAAAGATCAGAAACCTTTTCTTGCGTCTTTATGTAATCAGCATAATCTGCAAGAAGTAAATATGTATCACCATAATAAATTAATGAGTCAAAAATGGGCTTAAAAGTATCTTTATTGTCAATAGAAAATTCTCCATCGAAAATCATATCAAGCACAGTTTTTAATTCTCTATTTTCATTATAATAACTTTGTGGATTATATCCTTTGGCTTTTAGACTCTTAACTTCATTATTTCTGAGTCCAAAAACAAACATGTTGTCCAGACCGATGTGTTCTGCCATTTCGATATTAGCACCATCCATAGTACCAATAGTAAGTGCTCCGTTCAAAGCAAACTTCATATTCCCGGTTCCAGATGCTTCATAACCGGCTGTCGAAATCTGTTCGCTTAAATCTGCCGCGGAAATTATCTTTTCGGCAAGCGAAACAGAATAATTCTCTATGAAAATCACTTTCAGATATTTTCCAATCACAGGATTATTGTTCACTTTCGAGCCAATTGCATTGATAAGTTTAATTATCAGCTTTGCCGTATGATAACCCGGAGCTGCCTTTCCGCCAAAAATAATCGTTCTCGGTACAAATTCTCTATCAGGGCTTTCTTTTATACGTTTATAAAGTGTAATTGCGTGGAGCACATTCAACAATTGCCTTTTATATTCATGAATGCGCTTTACCTGTACATCAAACATTGAATTAACATCAACATCAACATTATTATGTTTTTTAATATATTCTTTCAGCATCAGCTTATTATTATACTTGATTTGCTGCCAGTTTTTTATAAATTCTTTGTCATTAACAAATTGTTCTATCTTTTTTATTTCGCTTAGATCCCTTATGTAATTGTAGCCAATTTTGCTTGCTATCAGTTTAAAAAGCTGAGAATTGGCTTCTTTAATCCATCTTCTGGGTGTTATCCCGTTAGTTTTATTGTTAAACCGCTCAGGAAACAGTTTATAGAAGTCACTGAACAATTCTTGTTTAATAATCTCACTGTGCAGTTTGGCTACTCCGTTTATAGAATGGCTTCCAACGATAGCGAGATTGGCCATGCGAACTTTTTTACCATGGCTCTCTTCTATAATAGAAACCTTACTTAACATTTCGGGATACTTTTTTGTTACCATATCAAGAAAATCTTGATTCAGGTCAAAAATAATCTGCACATGCCTTGGCAGAAGTGTTTTTATAATATCTAATGGCCAGCATTCTAATGCTTCTGGTAACACTGTATGATTAGTATAACTGCACGTCTTAACAGTAATATCCCAAGCCTTATTCCATTCAACTCCTTCTTCGTCTACCAATATTCTCATCAATTCCGGAATGACCAGGGCAGGATGAGTATCATTCAGTTGTATGGCAACTTTTTCATTAAGCTTAGTTATATCGGAATGATCACTTTTATATTTACGAATAATATCCTGTATTGAAGCGGAAACCAGAAAATATTCCTGCTTCAACCTCAATAGCTTACCTTTTGTGTAATTATCATTCGGATATAATACCTTTGAAATATTTTCAGCATCATTTTTATGGAGAACTGCATTTACATAGTCACCGCTATTAAAGAAATTAAAATCAAGCGGCTTGGCTGATCTGGCTTTCCACATCCTAAGATAATTTACTGTATTGTTCATATATCCAGGAATCATGATATCATAAGCCAAAGCGTCAACTATATCAGCATCAACCCAATTATATTTTACTTTGTTATTTTCATCAGTAATCTTTTCAAGTTTCCCATTAAACTTAACCTTGAAAATAAGTTCCGATCTTGGAATTTCCCATGGATTGCCGTTTTCCAGCCAGTTGTCAGCCTCCTCATGTTGTTCGCCATTAACTATTTTCTGTCTGAATATTCCGTGTTCATACCTGATAGTATAACCATTCCCCGGAAGTTGAAGCGTAGCCATTGAATCAAGAAAGCAAGCCGCAAGCCTGCCGAGCCCGCCATTACCAAGTCCCATATCGGGTTCAAGCTCTCTTATCTTTTCAAGATCATAACCCAATTCTTTAAGTATTTCAGAACTTTTCTTGTATTCAAAAAGATTAGTCAGAGTATTTCCAAGCAACCGCCCTATCAAAAATTCCATAGAGAGATAATAGACTCTTTTTACATCCCTTTTATTATATTCATTTTTTGTTCTGAGATATTTCTCTACGAGTTTATCTCTTATGGCGTACGCAAGAGCGTGATAAGTATCTTCTTTAGTTACTGTGCTTTTATCCTTTACAAGCGTATATTCTAAATGCTCCAGAAAATTTTCTCTAAGAGAATCTTTGTATCCTACATCGTCAGTAAAAAAATATTTTTCTCTTTGGCCATGCATTTTGCTCCCGCATTTAAAAATCAATATTAAAAATATAGCTTTTTAGTATACTGGCCGCCATTGCTCTTTTCAAATTTGTCGCAACGTAATCTCATTATCTGTAACCCAAGTAAAAATAAAATATTCTAAAACAGTGATTGACCATTAGCAAGTATCACGTTATAGTACGCACTTCATTAATTCGGAGAGGTGCCTGAGTGGTCGAAAGGAACGGTTTGCTAAACCGTCGTACGGAAATAAACCGTACCGGGGGTTCGAATCCCTCTCTCTCCGCCATCCTTATAGTGAGGCTAGATTTCAATAAATTTTATTCTCTCAAAATATTCTTACATGATTGTTTTTTATTTTATTTCTGTAACTATATTGTAACTATTATTAGATTCGGCTATAGTGATACTTAGAGATACAACAAAAAACAACCAAAAAGGTAAGCTTATGATCTATCGCAGAAAACACTCTCCCTACTGGACAGCAGCTTTTTACGTTAAAGGTGCAGATGGGAAGTTGATCAAGAGAGCTTTCTCCACAAAAACAGCTGATAAAGAAAAGGCTCTTGATATTGAAAGGGAATTAAAACGTGTAACTCAAGAATTATCAGAAAAGAAAAGATTTGAGGATTTCATAATCTCAACTGCCGAAAAAATAAAAGACCACGTTATTAAAAGGCCAGGGATGCCTCTATCACTTGTTTGGGAAAAATACTCATCCCATCAATCGCAGAGCAAAAGAACAGAACGAACACAAAACACCAAGAGAATAGTATGGAATAGATTTTCAAGATGGCTAAAAGAGAAGTATCCTCAAATTAATACCATAAATGAAGTTTCCAGAGATATTGCAGATTCATATCTAAAAACTATAAAAGGGAAATCCAGTTCTACATATAACAATGAAAAGAATTCCCTAAGTTCAATATGGCACATTCTTACAGTGGAAGCTGGCTTGAAAGAAAATATATGGAGACTTTTTAAGAGTGCCGAAAATGATTCTATCAGATATAGGGATTTTTCTTTAGAGGAAATGCGCTTGATAATAGCAAATTCAGAAGAATTCTGGCGTGCTGCTTCTGTTATTGCATACTATACTGGTTTGAGATTCAAGGATGTGGTTCATTTGAGGAAATCACAGATTCAAGGAGACTATATCGTTTTAATGCCGGCAAAGACTAAAAGAAAACACAAAAATGTTAATATTTTTATAAGCTATGAATTAAGAAAGATACTTGATTATCAGGCAACATTGATTAAGCCGGAAGAGGACTATTTCTTTCCTGAAGCTGTAAAGCAGTATGGAAAAGCAGCATTTAATTCGGTATTCGGTACAATACTTGATAAATGCGGCATTACAGAGAATGCCAGAGGGAAAGTTTCATTCCACAGTATCAGACATACTTTCGTTACAGTCAATGAAGAAATAGGAACAGATCGAAAAATAATTCAAGGAATCGTTGGTCATGGATCACCGGTCATGACCGGCCATTATTCTCATGATTTAAAATCTATTTGACAGATTGAAAAAATGCCATCGTTATTAACCTAACCTCCTGAAAATTTTGTTTACTGAATAGAGTGTATATCCTGGATAATCTGTTGTAAGATGATATTCTTATTGTTGAAAACACTGTCAGGGCATTAATAAGAAAGAAAAATATGAGCAACTTGCCTACAATAGCAGATAAGAAGAGAAAAAAAGCTAAAGAGTTTGAAAAGCAGAATTTTTACAGAATGAGAGAGTTAATAGCAGCTCAAATAGAAACTCTTGGCAGATTCTATTTGCAGGTTATTCGCAAAAATGCTGAGGATATAAATAATGCGGAGTTGATTAAGCTTGTAGATGAAATTCTTTCCGGTGATGCTTATCGGTATTTAATTAAACCTTATGAGCAAATGCTTAAATGGCAAAAGAAATATGGAAAAGACTTTAGACCAACCAAAGATCAACTCCTTCAAGCTATTTTAGCTGAAGAACCAGTTCAGTTATGACTCTTCTGATAAAGTCCAAATACGTAACGTAAATGAAAACCTTGTGGATTTGGCTATTGTTCCTGACTTATTGGGACCTATGATGATTACTGGTTCTTGCTCTCTACTAAGGGAGTGATTAAGCCAGTCATTGTCCAGAAAGGCAAAGAACCCATTTTTACAAGACTTGATAAAGACACCGACGAAAATGTCTTTATGAGAAATGAATTCCTATACGGTACAGAAGCGTATGGAGCCGCAGCTCTGGCATTCCCTCATCTTGCCTATGCCGGGATTGTTAGTTAAGTTTCGTTCTATAAAACCCTCCTCCCCTTGTTTTACCCGCTGTCGTATGATGGCGGGGTTTTTATTTGATAATTCAGTCTTATATTTCAATTCTTCTAATGATATTACTTTGTCGTCTGAATCATGTAACCGAGTAAATGCTATATTGAACTCTCTCTGTTTATGGATATACTCTTTAATAGCCCTTGATTTATTACTTTTCATATTTCCAATTAACTATATCAAGTCCTAGTATCCTGCTAAAATGTTTCTCATTATTAGTTACAAGTATATAACCGTAAGAAATGGCTGTAGATGCTATTAATAAGTCAAAGTCATCAATAATATCACCTCGTTGTTCTAAGGTTACTTTAAGTTCACCAAATGTATCCATAATAGGAGAACTAAGATCAATTATAGGAAATATTTCTTTCAGACTGTGAATCTTTGCAAGATTATTTATTTTTCTTGTTGATTTTTGAGCGCCATAAACTAATTCACCATAAGTTATAACAGAAATTGCTTTAGGATCACTTCTATACCGTGAAAAATTATTTATTACATGCTTATTTCCATTAAGCGAATAGATAATAATATCTGTATCTAAAAGGTACATTTAGAATATATCCTTTTTGAATCTGTTTTTAACTTTTCTATTATTCCTAATATCAGTTATTATTTCTTCAGAACTTCTGTCATCTTTCCATGTCCCGCACACTTCCAAGAACCTGTCAGTCGCAAGTATAGCATTGCTTTTTCTTGGTTCTGATAGTTTCTCTTTAAGTATTACAATAACTTCCTGACTGATAGAACGGTTATCCATTTTAGCTCTTTTGCCAAGAAGTTTGTATAATTTATTATCAATTGATTTAACCTGTAATGTAGCCATCTTTTACCTCCTTTTTTCTTTAAAAATACTATAATATTCATGAAATAGCAATCATTCTTCATGAATATATTCTGCCTATATAAACAAAAAAATTCTTTTAAAGAAAAATACTAAAATAATCCTGCTTTTTGACGCTTTGACGATTTATAAACTTTAATAGGAGGTTTTCTTATGGCTTATGTAACTATTGCGGACATGGAACTTCATATACTTGAGCTTAAAATCTATGCCGGACA
>Ga0233425_10003986_pt1 | contig 25649 bp, 18 predicted proteins | sample Watercolumn_Towu_2_FD_181712 | JGI IMG/M metagenome (GOLD analysis project Ga0233425, IMG submission 181712) | Freshwater microbial communities from Lake Towuti, South Sulawesi, Indonesia - Watercolumn_Towuti2014_140_MG | ecosystem: Environmental > Aquatic > Freshwater > Lake | place... | reverse complement strand
GGACCCTCGAGCGCGGGGCCGAATCCATCGCCCGTCGAAAGGTGGCAGCGCCATCCCGCCGCAGCCCGTCCGCAGAGGTCGGCGCGTCCGTCGCCGTTCACGTCGGCGAGCCGGATCGTGCTCCAGCACCGGACGTCGCTCCAGCCCGCATCGTCGCTCCACTCGGGTCCGTCGATCCGACGCGGGAACCCGGCCTCGCCCTCTGAGATCCAGCAGAGCATGCCGCGCGCGGCACGGGCGCAGAGGTCGGCGCGCCCGTCGCCGTCCACGTCGCCCATCCGGATGGTCCCGTAGTGGTCCGGACCGTTCCAGCCGCTCGCGTCGGAGAGCTCGGGGCCGGTCACCTGCTCGCCGAAGCCCGCGCCGGTCGAGGGGTAGCACCGCACGCCCGCGCCGAAGCGGGCGCAGAGGTCGTCGCGCCCGTCGCCCGTCACGTCGGCGAGACGGATCGTGCTGTAGTAGGCCACGCGGTCCCAGTTGCCGTCGTCGGAGAGCCCGGGGCCGTCGAACCGCGCGCCGAAGCCGCCGTCGATCGCGGGCCAGCAGTAGACGCGGTCGTTCGCGCGGGCGCAGAGGTCGGCGCGGTTGTCGCCGTCGAGGTCGCCCATGCGGATGGTGGCGTAGTTCGACCGGTCGTCCCACCCACTCGCGTCCGACAGCACGGGGCCGTCGATGCGCGTCCCGACGCCCGTGCCGGTCGAGGGGTAGCAGAAGAACCCCGCCGCGGCGCGGGCACAGAGGTCGGCGCGTCCGTCGCCGTCGATGTCGCTCGTGCCGCCCTGGTCGAGCAGGTCGGGCTGCACGGCGAGCTCGATCTCGGGATCGATGACGCACGAGCCCGACGGCCCGGAGCCTCCGGCCTGGACCGCGAGGTGGTTCGCCACGACGCGCTGGCTGCCGTCGGACGGGCTGTTGAGCACGCCGTCGCTCGCGAGCCACATGGTGGTCGACCCGCCGCCGTCGAGGTTGAGCGCCTCGTGCGCGCCGAGCCCTTGCACGAGCACGGCGAGCTCGGCGAGGGTCATGCCCGCGCTGCGCGACGACCTCCCGTCCACCACGACGAGATACATCGTGCGCCGATCGCGCGAGAGCCCGATCGCCGTGCGCGGGTGCCGCTGGCAGTAGTGGGAGGAGCAACTGTACTCGCGGATCGCGGTCCCGTCCCTGACGATCAGCGGGTGGCCCGAGACCAGGTTGCGCATCCAGTCCTCGGGCCGCGACAGCACCTCGGCGGGCGGCGACAGGTCCACCATGTCGTCGCCGAACGCCACGTAGCCGGACGAGCCGCTGTCGTCCGTGTCGGTCCACCGCTCGCCCGCTCCGATGGTGAGCCCAGAGGTGGCGTAGGTCTCGTACGAGAAGAAGTCGCCGTTGATGGCCGCCTCGGCGTCGACCGCGGAGCCGAAGGAGCTCACCGTGCGGCGCCGCTCCCCGCTCCGCGTCACTCGCACGGAGATCCCGGAGTGGCAGAGGTCCACGACCAGTGCGTGGATGCGCCACGGCGTCCCGGTCGTGCGGTACAGGTGCCGGATGCCAGGGTAGGGCGTGCTCCACCGGTCCTCGGCCCGAGCAGTCCCGGACGCGAGGGCCGCGAGCACGCAGACGAACGCGATTCGATGCCTCACGACCGGAGGATATCGCATCGCACCCAAACCATGTCATAGTGTGGGCCTGGAGCATCGGGAAGAGAGACCATGCGGATCACGCTCATCATGTCCGCGCCGCCGCACGACGCGCTGAGGAACAAGGAGCCCTTCATGCCGCTGTCGCTGCCGCTCCTGGCCGCGACGGCGCCGGACCACGAGTACACGCTGATCGACATGCTCTGGCACCGGGGCGGCATCGACTACTCCGCGCCCGCCGACCTGGTCGGCATCAGCGTGCGCATGACGGCGGAGCGATACGCGTACGAGATCGCCGACGAGTACCGCCGACGCGGGGTGCCGGTGGTGCTCGGCGGACCGCAGGTCTCGGCCGTTCCGTTCCGCGCGATCGACCACGCCGACGCGGTGGCCGTTGGTGAAGGCGAGCCACTGTGGCCTGTGATCGTCGAGCACGCCCGCGCCGGCGAGCTGCGGAGCTTCTACGTGGTCCGGCCCGAACCCTTCGACGGCCGCGGGCGCGCGGTCCACCAGGTCGCCGAGTGGCCCGACCTCTCGCAGGTCCCGATGGCTCGGCGCGACCTGTTCCGTCACCGCTACCAGTTCGACACGGTGTTCGCCGCGCGCGGCTGCCCGATCGACTGCGACTTCTGCGGCGTACCCGGCCTGTACGGCACGCGAACGCGGCTCCGGCCGGTGGAACGGATGGTCGAGGAGATCGATACGTTCAAAGGGTTCTACTACCTGCTCGACGACTCGGTCTTCGGCCGCCCCGGGACCTACGGATACTACCTCGACCTCTACTCGCGCATCGCCGGGCTCGAGCGCAAGCGGCCGTGGGTGGGCCAGGCCAACCTCGGCGCCGTGTCCTCGGCCGAGGGGCGGGACGTGATCCGCGCCGCGGCAGAGGCCGGCCTGGTCTACGCCATGGTGGGCATGGAGTCGATCGACCCGGCCGTGCTCCGGGCGGCCGGATCGCTGGCCAAGACCGGCCTCGCCGACGCCGACGACGTCACGGCGCGCATGAAGCAGCAGGTCCGGTTCCTCCAGGACCTGGGCATCTTCGTGTCGGGGTGGTTCACGATCGGGTACGAGCAGGACACGCTCGAGACGTTCCACCGGTCCCTCGACTTCTGCCTCGACGCGGGGATCATGCCGGTCCTCTCGCCCCTGAACGCGCTGCCTGGGACGCGGCTCCTCCAGCGTCTCGAGGCCGAGGGCAAGATCGACTGGACCGCGACCCTGACCAACATCCCGCACCCGAGGATGCGGCCGGACGAGGTGATCCAGGCCCTCGACTGCGTCGTTGACCGCGGGTACTCGCTCGGCGAGCGGCTGAAGCGGACCCGCCGCCTGCTCGGGAGCCTGCTCAAGTGCAAGCGCGACGACTTCCGCATGGTCGTCGAGAAGACCATGTTCTCGGTGATCCTGCAGCACGAGATGCGACAGATCGTCCAGGCCGAGAACCGAAACCTCGAGAGCCCGGTGTCGCAGAACGCGTTCGCCGGGGTCGAGTGACAGGAGGAGGGCTCATGCAACGCAAGAAGATCTCGATCATCGGCGCCGGGAACATCGGCGGGACCACCGCGCACCAGGTCATCGCGGGCAACCTCGGCGACGTGGTGCTCTACGACGTCATCACGGGATTCCCCCAGGGCAAGGCGCTCGACATCGCGCAGGCCGCTCCGCTCCACGACTCGGACTCGCGGATCATCGGCACCAACAGGTTCGATGACACCGAGGGCTCCGACATCGTGATCATCTGCGCGGGCATGCCCCGGAAGAAGGGCATGAGCCGCTCCGACCTGCTCAACACCAACGCCCTCGTGGTGAAGGAGATCACGCAAGCCGTGGCGCCCAGGTCGCCCGACGCGATCGTCATCGTGGTGACCAACCCGCTCGACGCGATGACGGCCCTCGCGTACCGCGTCAGCGAATTCCCGAAGGAGCGGGTGATGGGGATGGCGGGCATGCTGGACTCGACCCGGTTCCGGGCGTTCATCGCCGACGAGCTCGACGTGTCGGTGAGCAACATCCAGGCGTTCGTGCTCGGCGGCCACGGCGACTCGATGGTGCCCTCCACGCGGTACACCACCGTGGCCGGTGTGCCGGTGGAGGCGCTGATCCCGGCCGAACGTCTCGAGCTGCTCGTCGATCGCACGCGGCACGCCGGCTCGGACATCGTGGCGCTGCTCGAGACCCACTCGGCCTACTACGCCGCCTCGGTGTCGCTCGCGCAGATGTGCAAGGCCATCGTGTCCGACCGGAAGCTCGTGTGCGCCTGCTCTGTGCTCTGCCAGGGCCAGTACGGGATCGAGGACACCTTCGTCGGCGTGCCGATCAAGCTGGGAACGCAGGGGATCGAGGAGATCCTGGAGTACGACCTGAGCGCGGCCGAGCTCGCGGCGCTCCAGGCCTCGGCGCGTGAGGTCAGGGACCTCTGTGCAAAGCTCCAGGTCTGAGGCCGGCCCGCGGATCACAATGGCCTGGTCATGACGCCGACGGTCCGGCCCCTCGGTCCTACCCGCCGCTGTCGGAGTGCATGAAATCGTGCTCGACGTGGCCCGAGACGCTCGATCTGAGGCCGTTCCCGAGCTGCCCGTGCTCGTTCGAGCCCCAGCACCACGCTGTCCCGTCGCTCCGCCACGCACACGTGTGCGCGTTGCCCGCCGCCATGCCGACGACGTCCGTCAGGCCGGGCATCTCGATCGGGCTCCTGAAGTCGAGGCCCCCGGTCCCGATGATCTGCCGTTCCTCGTTCCGGCCCCAGCACCACGCGGTGCCGGCCGCGGTCCAGGCGCAGGTGTGGTTCGCCCCTGCGTCCATGCCGCTGACGTCCACACCGGTGAACATCTGAACCTCGGTGGGACTCTGTGCTGCCGTGGTCGAGTCGTTCCCGAGCTGACCGTATGCGTTGTTCCCCCAGCACCAGGTGAAGTGCTGGTCGAGTCGCCTGCTGTACGTCCACGCGCACGAGTGGGCGTATCCCGTGGTGACACCTTCCTCGACCACGAGGTCTGGGACCTGTATCGGGATCTGATGTTCCGTCGAGTCCGTCCCCAGGCCGAGCTGCCAGAACTGTCCGCTGCCCCAGCACCAGACCGAGTCGTCGTCGAGCAACGCGCAGGTGTGATGCCCGCCCGCGCGGGCGTACACGACCCCAGCGAGCAGAGCGATCAGGACCGGCTCGTGCTCGACGACGTGCCCGGTCCCCGAGCCGACCCTGCCATCCGTGTTGTTCCCCCAGCACCAGAGGTTGTCACCACTGATGGCGCACGAATGCGCGTCGCCCGCGGTCACCAGGGATACATCGCTCAGCCCGATGGCCTGGACCGGTGTCGGAGATGTCCCGGTCGCCTCGGGTCCGTCACCGAGCTGGCCCTGATCATCGCTCCCCCAGCACCAGACCGTGCGGTCCGCCGCCACGGCGCAGGTGTGACGCGCGCCGGCGGTCATGCTCCGGACGCGGCCGAACGCCGAGCGCCCCAACTCGCGCGGCTCGAGCTCGTACGTGGACGCGACGACGCCGACCTCACCGTACGTGTTGCCGCCCCAGCAGTACCCGGTGCCGTCCACGAGCCAGGTGCAGGTGTGTCTCGCCCCGGCCGTCATGCCGGCAATGGACCGGGAGGATGTGACCTCGTCGGTGTCCGGGTCCAGGTCGGTGTCCGGGTCCACGTCGGTGTCCGGGTCCACGTCGGTGTCCGTATTCGCGTCGGTGTCCGCATCGGTGTCCGCGTCACCATCCGAGTCGCCATCGCCGTCCCCGTCACCATGAGCGTCGTGGGCCACGTCCGGCAGGCTCCAGTCGATGCAACCGGGCGCGAGGAAGCCGGCAACGAGCAACATCGTGGCAATCGATCGTCTCATCACAGCCCGCACCTCCAGCCCAGACCAGCGACGATCAGGTGCGCTGGGCCGTCGGGAGTCTGGAACGGGAGCCATCGATACCCCACCGAGATGACGACCTGCGAGTCCATCCAGTAGTACCGTGTCGGGATCGCGAAGTCGAACGCCCCGCCGATATAAAACACGGCGCGGAGCTCGGCGCCGTCGTCACCGCCGAGCACGCCGACCAGCCCTCCGACGTCGAGATGAGGGTCGAAGACGTAATACGGTGGTCGCGGGTACTCGTGCGCGATGGACAGGAACATGACCGGTCGGACCTGGATCGCCAGGTGGATGCTGGCCCCGCCGTCGGTCTCGCCGTCGTCGCGCGACAGCCCTTCGCCAGCGATGCCGAGGGCGAGGCCGAAACCGTACACCGCAGCGTTGGCCTGGACCTCGCCCAGCACCTCCCCGCCGAGCACGTCCGCCGTCGTCACGGCGATGACCTGCACCTGGAGCGGGGGGATCTGAGCGCGGGCCGGAGAGGAGTGCCACCACAACAGCAGGAGCCCGGCGAGCGACAGCAGGACCCTCGGATACAAGCCCGCGGTCATTTCCTGTATACTCAATGAAAAACACAGGAGTGTCGAGCCCATGACGCGCCTACTCAAGATCCTCTGCCTCGTTGCTTGCCTTTCCATGCTCTGGTCCGGATCGAGCTGCAGTGGCGGGCACAGTGACGGGGACGGCGATGCCGATGGCGACGGAGATATCGACGGCGACGGCGATATTGACGGTGATGGCGACGTCGATGGTGACGGCGACGTGGATGGAGACGGTGATATCGACGGCGACGGCGACGTGGATGGAGACGGCGATATCGACGGTGACGGCGACGTGGATGGGGACGGCGATGTCGACGGCGACGGTGATGTAGATGGCGACGGCGACGTGGACGGCGACGGCGACGTGGACGGCGACGGCGACGTGGATGGCGACGGCGACGTGGACGGCGACGGCGACGTGGATGGCGACGGCGACGTGGATGGCGACGGTGATGTAGATGGCGACGGTGACGTGGATGGCGACGGTGATGGCGACGGTGATATCGAGGTCGGGTGCGGTGACGGCGTCTGTGGCGACGACGAGGATCTGAGCTCCTGCCCGGTCGATTGCCCGGCCGTATGCGCCGACGACGTCGCGCCATACTCGACCATCGGAGCGGCGATCGCCGCCGCGGCGCCGGGCGCGTTCATCGGCGTCTGTCCCGGCGTCTATCCCGAGAACCTCCTCATCGACAAGGCGATCCACCTCTTCGCCATCGGCGGCCCGGAGGTCACCATCATCGACGGGAGCGGAACGGGCGTCACGGTGAACGTGCGGGGCGTGAGCGTGTCGGGCGTGGAGCTGGAGGGCTTCACCGTACGCTCAGGGCGTGGGACCACCGGCGGCGGTGTCCGCTGCCAGGGCAGCACGCTCGCACTGACGGGCTGCATGGTCTCGGACAGCTCCGCGGCCTCGGGCGCCGGCATGTACGCTGACGGGTGCGCGCTGCATATCACCGGGACCACGTTCCGCTCCAACGTCGCCTCCACCGAGGGCGGCGGCGCCATGGTCGTGAGCTGCACCGGGTCGTTCGAGGGGAGTGTCTTCTCGAGGAACAGGGCCGATGGCGGCCCGGGCGGCGGCCTGTCGGTCCACGAGGGCACGGCCGAGGTCCGCGCCAACACGTTCCGGGAGAACGCCGCTTCCAACCGCGGTGGCGGCCTGTTCCACCAGAGCAACGCGCTCGTCGAGGGCAACTCGTTCCTGGACAATACCGCGGGCTACCGCGGCGGCGGCATCTGCGCCGCCGTGCGTGCGCCGGAGATCCGGGGCAACATCGTCGACGGGAACTCGGCCGGCGACGACGGCGGCGGGATCTGCCTCGACCAGAGCAACGCTCGGGTCATCGACAACGTCATCACGAACAACTTCGGCGGAGACGACGCCGGCGGCCTGCGCGTCTTCATCAGCGCGGCATACGTCGAGGGTAACCAGGTTGTCGGGAACAGGGCCCATGACGCGGGCGGCGGCGGCAAGTTCTCCCACGCCCACAGCGAGATCCTCGACAACCTGTTCGAGGGCAACTTCTGCGGCGGCGTGGGCGGCGGGCTCGAGCTCGACAACGACTCGAGCACCGTGAGGTCCTGCACGTTCCGCTGGAACCGCGGCGGGAACGGCGGCGGGCTGCACTCGGGCACCGCGCCCCACCCGCTCCTGCTCGAGGACTCCCTCATCGAGCACAACATCGGCCTCAACGGCGGAGGCTTCGCAATCGAGGCCGCATATGCCGGCTACACGGCCCACCGCGTGCGCATCGAGGGAAACCGCGCCGAACGCGGTGGCGGCATCTACGTCTCCGCGTCCGCCCTGGTCGCGACGAACATGACGGTGGTCGGGAACCTCGCCAGCGTGTCGGGCGGCGGCATCTACTTCACGGACACGCCTGCCTCGGCCATCCGGTACACGATCGTGGTGGACAACGAGGCGCGCAACGGGTCCGGGATGCGGATCATCAACAGCCCGGTCCCCGTCACGGGCGTGATCCTGTTCCGCAACTCGAGGGGACCCGTCGTCTCCATCGAGGGCGGGGCGCCGACGTGGACCTTCAACGACCTGTTCGGCTCCGACGAGGAGCACTTCGTCGGCATGGTCGACCCCACGGGGTCAAACGGCAACATCGAGGCGGACCCGCTGTTCGCGGACCCAGATTCGGGGGACTTCGAGCTCATCCCGGGCAGCCCGTGCATCGATGCGGGCGATCCGACCGTGCTGGACCTCGACGGCTCCAGGTCCGACATGGGTATCTTCGGGGGTCCCGAGGCGTGAGATGATGCGAGTCGAGCTGGGTAGGTGGGCCCCGACCACGGCGCTCGCGGTGTTTTTCTTCGCATTATACGGCCCCTCGTCGGGGTGCTCGGGGTGCGAGGACGGTGCCGACGGTGACCTGGACTCCGACGCCGACTCCGACTCCGACAACGACGCGGAGCCGGACGCGGACGGCTCGGACGGCGACGCCGACCACGACGCCGACGCGGACCTGGACGTCGCGATCGATGGCGACACCGAGGCCGACGCCGACTGCGATCCCGAGACGGCAGCCGACGGTGACATCGAAGCCGACGACGGCAGCATCGACGCGGACGCCGACCCCGAGCCGGACGTCGAGGAAGAGGAGCCGCTCGGCCCCGAAGGGTCCCTCTGCGTGAACGAGATCATGGCGGCGAACGCCTTCACCATCAGGGACGACGCGGACGCCGCGTCGGACTGGATCGAGCTCGCTAATCCCACGGACACGGACTTCGTGCTCGACGGGTTCGGGATCACCGACGACCTCGCGGACCCGCTCAAGCACGTGCTCTCGGGCGGGCTCGTGCTGCCGGCGCACGGCACCCTCCTGCTGTGGGCCGACGGGACCCCGGAGCTCGGCCCCGCGCACCTCGGGTTCAGGCTCGGACAGGACGGCGAGGAGGTTGGTCTGGCGCGGCCGGACGGCAGGCCCCTCGACCGCGTGGTGTACGGGCGTCAGTCCGTGGACTTCTCCGCGGCGCGGCAGCCCGACTGCTCCGACTCGTGGGCGGTCGTGTGGAACGTGACGCCGGGCGCGTCGAACGGCGAAGGGCCGGGCGCGCCTCTCCTCCCCGAGGACCCTCGGAGCCCGCCAGAGACCGCACCCGGCGTGCTCGACATGAGCACGGTCATCTACTCGGAGGACGAGGTGCAGACTTTCGACATCGTCCTCTCGCCCGAGGCCATCACCGCGCTCACGGCCAGGCCCTTCGAGTACGTCGAGGGCTCCATCACTTTCCAGGGCAGGACGTTGGGGCCGGTCGGGATCAGGTTGAAGGGCCAGGGATCGTTCCTCCCGCTCACGGCCAAGGCCGGCTTCATCGTGAACCTCAACCTGTACGTCGAGAACGGCGAGCTCTTCGACGTCGCGAGCCTCACGTTCAACAACATGCGCAGCGACCCGACGATGATGCACGACCACATGGCCTACTGGGTCGCCCGCACGAACGGCCTCACGGCGAGCCGGCAGGGCTACGCCATGGTCAGCGTGAACGGCGTGGTCTACGGGCTCTACTCGAACCTCGAGTCCGTCGGCCCGCGCATGCTCTCCCGGTGGTTCGAGGACGACTCCGGGTCCCTGTTCGAAGCGTGGGACGTCGAGATGACGCGCGCGTACGTGGAGCGGTTCGAGCACGAGTCCGGCCCCGACGACCGGACGCTCCTCTACGCGCTCGCCGATGCGCTCGCCATCTTCGAGCCGGGAGGACGTCCGGCCGACGGGCTCGCAGCGGCCTCAGAGTACGCCAACCTCGACTCGTTCCGTCTCTACTGGGCCGTTTGCTCGATGGTCGGCCAGTTCGACTCCATGCCGTACTCGGTCCCGGGCGACGACTACCACATCTACGGTGATCCCGTCACCGCGCAGTTCTGGTTCATCCCGTGGGGCATGGACGAGTCGTTCGGGCAGCCGACCCGCCGCGTCGAGGGAGTGAACGGCCTGCTCGCCAGGAACTGCCTGGCGGTCACGACGTGCCGGGACGCGTTCCGCGACCGCGTGTGGACCGTGCTCGACACGACGACCGACGCCGCGCTGGCGGAGCACGACCGCACGGCGGCGATGATCGCGCCGTTCGTGGCGCTGGACCCGCGCAAGCCGTACTCCAACGAGGCCGTCATGGCCTCCCAGACGGCCATGCGCGACTTCATCGCCGGCCGCCCCGCCTTCATGGCCACCCAGTTCCCGCGGCCGTAGGGGCGGCCCCGTGATCCCGATGAAGCGCCCACTCTCCCTGGCTCGACGTCAGCTCGGTTTCGCCGTCGGCGTGGCGCTGCGCCGCCCGTTCGACGTCTGCGTCCAGCTCACCGACCGCTGCAACATGCGGTGCGACTTCTGCGGGCTCTGGTCGCGCGGCACCGATGCGGGGCAGGAGCTCACGGTGCGGGAGCACGAGCGCATCTCTGAAGACCTCGCCCGGCTCGGGACCTGCCTGGTCTCGCTCGAGGGAGGCGAGCCACTGCTCCGCCACGACCTCGCGGACATCGTCCGCGCCTACGCGCGCTTCCACCTCCCCGTCGTCTACACCAACGGCTGGCTCGTGGACCGCACGACGGCCCGGATGCTCTTCGACGCCGGGCTGACCCAGGCCGGCGTCTCGATCGATTTCGTCGATCCGGCGCATCACGACGCACACCGGGGGCTGAACGGCGCTCACTCCCGGGCGTGGGACGCGGTCGACCTGCTGCGTGAGGCCGCCCCGCACGGCGGCGCCCAGGTCCACGTGATGACCATCCTCATGCGCGAGAACCAGGGCGAGATCGTGGACCTGTTGCGGCTCAGCTCGCAGCACCGCGTCGGACATCACATCACGTTGATCTCTCCGCGCCGCGCCGGCCACGGCCGCGGGCTCCTGCCGGACGCCGGCATCTCGGCGCGCCTGCTCGGGCTCCGCCGGAGGTACCGGCACTTCGCCACGTTCCGCGACTACCTCGCCGGGATCGACACGTTCGTGACGGGCCGTCGGCAGCCGCGGTGCCGCATGGGACGCCAGATGCTCAACATCGGCGCCGCGGGCGATGTGACGCCATGCAACGAGAAGCTCGACTGGGTCTCGGGGAACCTGCGCAGCGAGCCTCTCGCGCGCCTGTTCCCGCGTGTCCGTCGCTCGCCCGCGGTCGCGGAGTGCCAGGACTGCTGGCTGCTCTGCCGCGGGTTCGCGCACGTGCTCGGCCGCGGCGGGACCGTGAGGGGCTGGATCGACCTTTCGACGCGCATGATGTCGCGGTAGAGTATCGGCACTCCGGGAGAGGCAGTCATGGCGAACAGCACTGGAGTCGAGACCATCATCAGCCGCGCGATCGCGGCGTCGTTGCCGCTTGGCGCGAGGATTCCGCCACGCGCGCTCGTCCGCCTCGTCCCGCCGCTGCCCGTCGCGCCGAGCACCGGGTGCCGCGACCTGCGCGAGCTCGCCGAGCGGAACGTCACGTTCCTCTCTTTCCTGAAACACCTGTCGCGGTGTCGTGACGGCGACCTCGTCCGGGGCCGGGTCCGCAGCTACATCGTCAACCCGACGATCACGAGCCACCGCGCCCGGAAGGCCGCCATGCGGCGCCACGGGTTCGGAGGGATCGGCGCGCTCGTGCTCACGCCGTCCGTCGAGTGCAACCTCGACTGCGCGCTCTGCTACAACAAGCACCACCCAGACCCCGAGGTGCGTCTCTCGTTCGAGGCCATGGACCGCGTGGTCAAGCAAGCCGTCGAGCTTGGCGCGGCGCGCGTGTCCGTGGTCGGCGGCGAGCCTCTGATGCAATGGCGCGACGTCCACGCGCTGGCCGAGACCAACCCCGATGTGCTCTTCACCGTCATGACCAACGGGACGCTCCTCACGCCCGAGATCGCGCACGCGTTCGCCACGCTGCCGAACGCGGAGCTCTCGTTCAGCATCGACGGGTTCCGTGAGACCAACGACAGGCTCCGCGGCCGGGGGACCTACGACCTCGTCACGAGCGCGATGCGGCTGTACCGGGACGTGGGCGGGATGGTCGTCTACTCGCCCACGATCACGCGCGAGAGCTACCGCGAAGTCCTGAGCGACGAGTTCGTCGACACGATGATCGCCAACGGCGCGTACATGGCCTACCACCACCACTACTACCTCGTGGGCGGGCAGGACCGGGCGGATCTGCTGCTCGGCGCCGAGGAGCGCCGGTGGATCGCCCGCCGCATCCGCGAGGTCACCGCGACCCGCCCGCTCATCGTGTTCGACAACCTCATGAGCGGGCTCTTCCGCGGCGGCTGCCACGCCGTTCGCGAGTACGTCCACGTCAACCACCGCGGCGGCGTGGAGCCGTGCTGCATGGTGCAGTTCGCCCACGGCTCGGTGCACGACGCGCCCCTGGCGGAGGTCCTGCGGTCCGGCTTCTTCTCGGCGCTCCGCTCGCTGCCGGCCGACGAATCGGGGATCAGGCGCTGCCTCGTCGGCGGGAGCTGCCTGGCATTCCGGGAAGTGGTCGAACGCGAGTCGGCGATCCCGTCGTCGCCTCGCGCGCTCGATGTGTTCGCCAGCGATCGCGTGGCGCGGCGCGACCAGTTGCCCACGTGCTTCAGCGCCGACGCGGCAGTCTGACCATGAAAGTGCTGATCACCGGAGCCTCGGGGTACCTGGGCGGCGCGCTGTGCCGGGCCATGATCCACCGACCCTGGTGCGAGCGCATCGACGCGTGCGACGTCAGGCCGCCCCTCGACAAGCACCCGAAGATTGTCTACCGCGAGCAGGACATCACGGACCCGCGCTTCGTCGACTGGGTGGTCGAGCGCGCCCCCGACGTCCTCGTGCACCTGGCCTACGTGCTCGATCCCATCCACGACGAGACCAGGATGACCAGCATCAACATCGGCGGCACGCGCCACGCGCTCGAGGCCGCGGCCAGGGCCGGCGTCTCGAAGGTGATGGTCGCCAGCTCCGGCACGGCGTACGGCGCCTGGCCCGACAACCCGGTCCCGCTGAAGGAGACCGACCCGATCCGCCCGCACCCGACGTTCCAGTACGCCCGCGAAAAGGCAGCGGTCGAGGCGATGTGCGCCCGGTTCGCGGACGAGCACCCGGAGGTCGTGCTCAGCATCGTCCGGCCCTGCGTGCTCTACGGGCCGAACGTGCGCAACTACCTCTCGCGGCTGCTCACCGGGCTCCCGGTCGCGATCGGCCTCGCGGGGTACGAGCCGGAGCTCCAGTTCGTCCACGAGGACGATGTGGCCGACGCCATGCTCCTCATCCTCGAGCAGTCGGCGCGCGGCGCCTTCAACATCGCGCCACCCGATACGCTCTCCATGGGCGAGGTGCTCCGCCTCACGGGCAAGCGGGTCGTGCGCGTGCCCGAACGCGTGCTCGCGCCCGCGATCGACTTCATGTGGCGGCATCACATCCCGCTCTTCGGCGCACCGTCGTCGTTCCTCGATTACCTCAGATACACCTGGACGCTCGACGGCACCCGCCTGCGCGAGGAGCTTGGGTTCGAGTTCCGTTACTCGAGCCGCGACGCCCTGACCGTCATGCTCCGCGCCAAGCGCGTGCTGCGCTGATCACCTCGGAAACGACATCGACATCGACATCGACATCGACATATCATTCTCCAGGTTTTGATTCGGCTCGAGGGTTGAGGTATGGCCGGGCATCCTCGACGGAAGAAGATCGTCGGCGTGATGGGGTCGGGGCAATCCGCACACCCGGACCTCGCCCGCCCGGTCGGACGGATCGTCGCCGCGCTCGGGTGTCACCTGCTCACCGGCGGCGGGCGTGGTGTGATGGAAGAGGTGAGCCGGGCCTTCGTGGAGACCACCCCGCGCGACGGGCTCTGCCTCGGCATCGTCAGGGGTGAAGTCCGATCCGGATCGCCCTTCGATATGTACGAGCCCGGGGAGGTCAACGACTTCGTCGAGGTCCCCATCTCCACGCACCTCCCCCTCAGTGGCCGGCGGGGCACCGAGCCGCTCAGCCGGAACCACATCAACGTGCTCACCGCCGATGTTCTGGTCGCGCTCCCCGGTGGCGCGGGCACGCGGTCGGAGATCGAGCTGCGCCAGCGATACGGGCGACCGGTGATCCTGTTCCTCGGCGACCAGACCGTCGACGGATCGACCCCGGACGACCTGCGTGCGCGATCGCGCGATCCGCGCCTCGTGCATGTGGCGAGGTCGCCCGACGAGCTGGAGCTCTTCATCCGCCGGGGCCTGGACGCGGTGGGCCACGAGGCACCTGCCAGCGCCTTCGACTCCCAGGAGACCAGCCCGGCGAGCCCCGAGCCCGCGACGCATCCGACCACGAACGTCGTGGACTTCCTGGACAGGCCGTACGAGCTGCCCGACCTCGAGGGCGAGCGCGTGCTCGTCGTCGGGATCGGCGGCGGGAGCGATATCATCTCGGCGTACGCGTTCTCGCGGCTGCTCGTCGATCGACGCCCAGCGGCGCTCCTCTACGCAAACACCAAACGTGACATCGATAGAGGGCTCACCCGGATCTCGAAGCACGTCTACCGGGTACCGCAGGCTGTCCAGCCGGTCGTCCGCGACGACCCGAAACACGGGACGACGAAGATCGACCGGAGCGTTCCGCGCGGTGACGAGGGGTGTCCTATCATCTTCCTCCTTCCAGAGGAGGATCGGCGCGCCCCGGACCTCGCGGCCGAGATCGACCGGCTGCGGTTCGATCGCATCTTCGCCGTGGACACCGGCGGCGACTCGCTGCTCACGGACAGGGTCCACAAGCACGCCGGACGAGGCCGGCGCATGCTCGCCGTGCTCGAGCGATGCGTCGTCCGCCTGCACATCGTCGTGCTGGGGCCGGGGTGCGACGGCGAGGCGAGCTTCAAAGAGCTCCACCGCACGTTCACGCGGAACGTGTCGAAAGGCCTGTACCTCGGGAGCTTCTCGCTCGCGCCCATGATAGAGGTCTACCGCCAGCTCGCAGCCCTGTTGAGCTCTCGCCGGACCCCGAACATCCTCACGTCCGTTTACGACGGCAGAGCCGCGCGTGGGAGCACGCCCGGGACCGTGATCGTCCCGCGGGGACAACGGCCGCTGATCCCGGAAGCCTGGCTCGAGCACGGATTCGTCTTCGACCTGAGCACGACCCGGTGAGCTTCACTGGTAGAGCGTGAACGAGTCGAAGATCGCCCGCTCGTTGTAGACGCGGAGCCCGGCCTGGCCCGACATGTCCTCCCAGAGCTCGTCCGAGTCCAGATCGAGGATGGTCGTTTCTCCGGTCGAGGCTTCCAGTGTGCACTCGAGCGTCGCGGCTCCGTCGTGGTACATGCGGATGCGGAACGGGCGCCCGTCGCGGCGCTGGTCGCCCGCGGCGTCCTCGGCGCCGACGAAATCCACGCCCTCTCCTCCGGGGTAGACCCAGAGCTCGAGCGCGTCCTCGTCGGTTCGGTACAGGCACCCCCACCAGACCGTCCTCCCACCCCCGTCCCCGCTGGTGCGAGCCGAGAACACGACCCCGGCCCAGAAGCCCCAGCCCGAATACGTCGGCTCGTCGAAGTGCATCACCGTCTCGACGGAATACGCGCCGCCGAGCACGACCTGGTGCAGCGCGTTCACTCCCGTTGGCCTCGACGAGCCGGTCACCGAGTCGTCGCCCAGAGACCAGTTGCGGGGTTCCGCGGTCCAGTGGCCCGAGGGCGCGTCAAACGATTCGAACGCCTCGACCTGCCGGAGCACGCCGGAGTGCATGGGCCACTCGCAGGCGTCTCCGAGCCCGTCGTGGTCCGTGTCGGTCTGGTCCGGGTCCGTGTACGACGGGCAGATGTCGCACGCGTCGTCGATGCCGTCACCGTCCTCGTCGTGCCCGACCGGGACGCACGTCGGCTCCGTGTCCACGTCTCCATCGCCGTCCAGGTCTGTGTCGCTGTCGCCATCGACATCGGTGTCGGCGTCGCTGTCCGCGTCAGCGTCGGCGTCAGCGTCGACGTCGCTGTCAGCGTCGACGTCGCTGTCCGTGTCGGCGTCGGAGTCAACGTCCACATCCACGTCGCCGTCCGGGCCCTCGTCGATGGGACGAGTCTGCGTGCCACAGCCCGTGAAGAGCACTGTCAGGAAGATGAGCACTCGCATGGGATAAACGTAGCGAAAACGACGTGCCAACGCCAGCCGGCCCGGGCCTAGTCGCCGCGCCGCAGGCGGTTGTTGGCGTCGTTCACGGCGCGCCAGTACATGCCCGAGTCGCCGTGGAGAGGAGGCGGCTCCGGGTTCGTGACCGAGAAGTCGTTGAAGGTGAAGTACCAGTACCCGTCGTTGCCTCGCGCGAGCGCGACCAGGACGTCCTCGAATTGGTCCGGCCGCCAGTGGCTCACGATGGTCCCGCCGAGGTGCACGAGGTCCACGCCCGCTGCCCAGAGCGCCTCCGTGGGTCTCCGTGCCCAGCCATCGTACGTCAGGACGATGACGGGTCGCTCGGACGTGCCGAGGCCGCGCATCAGCCCGACGTGGAACCACGTGTTGGGGAACCCGGCGTTGTACAGCATCAGCTCGAGGTCCGGCGCGTGCTCCCGGGCCGCTTCGCGGCATCGCCGACCGTACTGGGCCACCGTGTCCTCGAGTGTGCCGAAGTACTCGCCGAGCCGTCCGCGGTCCACGAGCAGGTCGAGCCGATCGGCCGCGCTCGCCTCGAGGAGGTCGCGCGCCAGGTCCGCGTCGCCCCCCGCGCTCTCGAACGCCCGGGCGTCGTCGTCGGAGAAGGCCCAGCCGTCGTGGTGCCAGACCGGGCCGCCGTAGAGCTCCATGTCGAAGTGGAGACCGGCGATGCCCGGGCTCTCGCCGGCCACCTCCCCGGCAGCGGCGCAGGTCGGGAGTAAAACGTCTTCCCAGTACCCCGCGGAGAGCGGGTCCGGCGAGTCGGCCTCGAACCCGTGAGAGCCGACCATCCGAGGGTAGGCCCGGGGCTCGGTGCCGAGGAAGGCCCCGACATAGTGCTCGCCGATGAACCACCGGGCGCCCGCGTCCCCGGCCATGCCGCCTACGGTCCTGTACATCTCGCGCTCGGCCTCGAGCTCGTCGCCCTCGAGCTGCGTGAGCCGCACCGGGTTGGTCGTCGTCATCAGGATATCGATGTCGTTGTTGACCACCTCGTCGAAGGCCGTGGCCATGAACCGCAGCTCCGATGTCATCGACCCGTACGCGAGCCTGCAACCGCCCGGCGAGAACCACGACGGCAGCTCGCGCGGACCCGGGATCGGATCGGGCACGGCCTCCACGAGCTCACCCGACGGCGGGGTGCCAGGCATCGGCAGCTCCGACACCACGCTAGCGATCTCGACGACCTCGCCGTCCGGGTCGATCGGATCGAAGCCGGGAGCGGCGACACTGAACAGCTCGTCGGAGTCCCTCGACCATGTCACATCCAGCTCCCGTTCGCCGCGGACCAGGTCGCGCAGGGCGACCGCGAGCTCGCCGAGCCACACACGATTGACGCCCTCGCGCTCCTCGTCCATGGCCGGCTTGTCGGAGATCGTGCTGGCCGACGTGACGGTCAACGTCCCGCGCGGCACGACGGCCACGAACCCGCCTGTGTCACCCGCTCGAGCCAGCGCCGCGACCGCGAGCTCCTCGTCGATGAAGTCGATCAGCTCCTCGGTCACGCCGTCGTCGAGGTTCAGCCAGAGGTAGCCCTCGGACCACGTGTGCAGCAGGACCTGGACCTCGTCGCTGGCGACTCGCAACGACGGCGCGTTCCCGCCGGCGAGGCTCTCCTCCTCGGGCGTCACGAAGTAGGGGTAGGCGATGTTGAACTCGAGCGGCGTGGCATACGACCACGGCGTCGTCCGGTGCGGGAGGGCGGGATCGAAGAAGAACTCGCCGATGATCGTGTCCCGATCGATCCGGACGGGCACGGCGAGCTCCTCGAGCAACCGGTTGAACAGGAAGAAGTCGTTCTCCCCGGAATAGCTGTTGCGCTGCCCCGACGCGGGCGCGAGCAGCAACGCCCCGCCCTCCTGGACGAAACGCGCCGCCGGCTCGAGCTCGCCGAGCCGCATCCGGCTGCCCGGGTCGCCCGGGAACCGGCCGGCGGCCATCACGATCACCGAGTAGGGGACCTCGCCGCTGTCGTCAGATGTGACATCGGCCATGGTCAGGTGCGGGTAGAACCGCCGGTAGCTCACCTCGAGCCCCGCCGACTCGAATGCGCGGATCACGTCGATCCACGTGGAATGGTGGCGGAGCTCCTGGTCGAGGATGAGCACGGCCGGTGCGTGGGCCGGGAGCTCGACCGTGTCGGGGTCGATGTCGCCGTCGACGTCGCCGTCGGTGTTCGTCTCGGCGTCCAGGTCCGCGTCGGCCGCGTCGGCGCCGGCATCGGTGGCATCGTCATCGGCATCGACGCCCGCATCACCGTCACCGCCACCACCCCCGCACCCGGGCGTCGCGATCCACGATACAGCCGCGATCGACACGAACAGGACGACTCGTGCGTTCATTGGGTTCTCCGTGGTCACCGATGCTACCACGGGACCCGCACCGTCCGGACGACGCTCGTCATCGATGATGGATGAGTTGAATTGCTACTTCGCGGAAGCGATCTCGAACGTCGCGGCGAACGCGGTGTCACCCGCCGCGCATCCGGCGAAGAGGCCACGGCCTCCGCCCTTGAGCACGAGCTCCTCGATCAGCTCGATCACGATTCGCATGCCCGTCGGGCCCTGAGGGTGGCCGTAGACCAGAGAGCTCCCGAAGTTGTTGAAGACCTTCTCGTCGATGCCCATCTTCCGCGCCATCACGACGTCGTTGACGGCGAAGGGGTTATGTGTCTTGACCGCGCCGAGGTCGGCGACCTTCCAGCCCGAGCGCTCGAGTGCCTGCTCCGCCGCCGGCGTCACGGCCGCGGCCATGAAGCCCTTCTTCGCGCGCGCCTGGCCAAAGGCCACGATGCGGATCTCGATGCCCGGGTCGCGTGACAGCTCTCGCGCCGCCTCGCGGGTCGTCACCGCGAGGGCGGCATTGCCGTCGGCGGGGTGGGTCTGGCTACCGAAGGTCACCGTGCCCTCGGGGAGCACGGGCCTGAGCTTGGCGAGCCCGTCGAGCGTCGTCGGGAAGACTCCTTCGTCCTCGGCCACCGAGCCAACGACCTTCTTGCCCTTCTTGAGCTCCACCGGGACCATGTACCGCTTCTGGAACGCGCGGTCGTCGGCGACGGAGCTCATGTACTGCTCGTAGCGCCGGATCGCGCACGCGTCCTGCTCCTCGCGCGTCACGCCCTCTTCCTTGGCCACGTTCTCGGCCGTCTGGATCATGGCGTTGCGGGCGTAGGGGTCGAAGCCGAAGTTGTCGAGCACCCAGTTCTCCGTGTCGCCAGTGCCGCCGGCTCCCGCGGGGTTGGGGTAGTAGATGTGCGGCCCGTTGGAGCACCGATCCGCCGTGACCACCAGGACCTTCTCGTGAGTCCCGCCCTCGATCTCCTGCGCGGCCCAGACGATGGCCCGGGCGCTCGTCGCGCACGCCTGGGCGATTGTCGGACCGGTGATGCCCGGCGCGCCGATCATGCCCGCGACCCAGGGCGCCCCGTAGAAACAATGGTGCTGGGGGATCGTGAGCCCGAGGCCGAGCGCGTCGAACACCTCGGCCGAGATGCCCCGATCCGCGAGCGCACGGACCGCGACGTCCGCCGCGAGCTCGACCGCGTTGAAGGCCGCCAGCGAGCCTTGCCACTTCGTGAACGGGCTGCTCCAGTAGATTCCGTACGGGATGTATGACTTGTCGAAATTCATTTTTCCCTCTATTGGTCTCGGTGATCGGACCGCGGGGATGCTACTCCCGCATCTATGAGGGATCAACAGTGAGCGCTCGGCTGGACAAGAAAATGCTGTGGGTCGTCGTGGTCACGCTGCTGGCCGGGTGCGCGCGTACTCACGAGGTCACCCCGACCGACGGAGGGTCGGCCGACTCGACGGCCGATACCGGCGACGGCTCGGCTGACGGCGACTCGGACGCTGACCACGATCCGGACTTCGACACGCCCCCGGCCGACGTCCTGATCTATACCCACTCGCGCGATACCCTCTACGCGTTCTCCGCTGCGCGCAACGCCGTGGTGTCGTCGGTCCGGTTCACCCTGCCCAGCGGCGCGGAGGCGCCGTATATGGTCGATCTCGCCGTCAACGGTGCCGGCGATGTCTACACGAGCTCCGATGACGGGCTCTATCGGGTGGAACCGGAGACCGGAGTGGCGACCCTCGTCGGCGACTTCCACGACGACACGGGGGCGCTCCTCAACCGCGACCTCGGGCTCCGTCTCTACGCGCTGACCTTCGTCCCCCGGAGCCTGTATCCCGACGCCCGCGCCGACGAGGTGCTGATCGGAGCCGCCAACGAGGGCGACTGCTTCGAGGTCGACCCGGCGACCGCGCTGAGCCGCGCCATCGGCTCGTACCCGACGCCGTGGCGGTCGAGCGGCGACCTCGTCTCAGTGGCGGGGCTCAGCACTACGTTCGCGACCCTCCGAGAGGACGGGTCGCCACGCGAGGACCCTGACTACATGGCGGAGATCACGTTCCGCCCCGGCGGACGCATCGAGATCAGCTCGCCGCAACCAGTCCGGAACGACGACCGCGTGTTCGTGCAGGTCTTCGGGCTCGGGTACTGGGGCCGCTCGCTCTACGGCTTCACCAACAGCGGCGAGCTCATCGTGATCGACCGGACAACGGCCGAGAGCCACCTCGCCACGGAGGACACGGGCGCCTCGCAGTTCTGGGGAGCGGGAGTCACAACGCAGGTCCCGGTCGTGTACTGAGCCCGAGGCACCAGGTTCTCCGGCCCTCCGGCACGAGGTCGACGAAAAAAGGCCGTCGCGGAGCAGATCCGCGACGGCCCGGAGTCTGTCGTATCGGACCGTAAGCCGAGTTCTGTTCCCCGCCAGGATCGCTCCCAACGGGGCGGCGGTCATTCATCTAGGACAGCCGTCACCGACTGCCTCGAGCGACACGACCCGGGAGCATCGGACGGGCAGCCCGCTCCCTGCTTGGTCTTGCTCCGGGTGGGGTTTGCCATGCGAGACCTGTTGCCAGGCCCCCGGTGCGCTCTTACCGCACCGTTTCACCCTTACCGGCGCCGCGACGCCGGCGGTCTGTTCTCTGTGGCACTTTCCTTGGGGTCGCCCCCACCGGGCGTTACCCGGCACCCTGCCCTGTGGAGCTCGGACTTTCCTCCCGCGGTCCGTCGGTCGCGAGACCGCGCCGCCGGCGACCGCCTGTTCCGGTACGACAGACGACGGAATTGTACTGCGAACACGACACCAGTGGGAGGACCGAGATGCAAGCCGGAGCGCCGGGGCCTACTCACACGCCTGCGACGCCTCTTTCTTGGCGTACGCGAAGTAGAAGATGCGGCTGCAATACGGGCACTGGTAGATCTTCTCCATCCGCTGGACCTCGATGTAGGTCTGCGGCGGGATCTGCATGTTGCAGCCCTGACAGGTCTCGTGGAGGACCTCCACGACCGCGTTCGGCCTGCTGGACCGGACGTGCTCGTAGAGCTTGAGCACTCGCGGACGGAGCTTCTTCTCGATCTGCTGGCGCTGCTCGATCCACTTCGCGCGCTCCGCCTCGACGCCGAGACCCTGCTGCTTCGCTTCGGCCTCGGCCATGCCGACCTGCGTCTCGAGCTCCGCGATATCGGCCTCGTGCTGTGCGATGCTCTTGCGCCGCTCGGAGATGGCATCGAGGACCTGGACTCGCTCCGCCTCCTTCTCCGACATCGCCTTGCGGATCTCCTCGACCTCTCGCTGCGCCGCGTTGAGCTCCCGCTCGTTGCGAGCGCTGGCCTGCTTGCCGCGGCTCTTCCCGAGGAGCTCCTCCTGGATCCTGAGCTCGCGCTCGGTCTGCTGGTCCCATTCCTCGGCTCCCTTCAGGAGCTCCCGCTCTCGCTCGAGCAGGTTCCTGAGGGTCTCGAACTCGGCGTCGAGGTCCTTCATGCGACCCGGGATGCGGTCCAGCTCCCGACCGAGCTCAACCAGTCGGGCGTCGATGTGAGAAAGCTCTTCTAGGGCCTCAAGCTGATCGCGCACGCTGCACGACCTCCTCCTGCCCCCAACGAGGTGGGCTCACGTGACCCATCTCACCGGCCCCCAAGTGGGCCCACCAGGGCTTGAACCTGGAACCACCCGGTTATGAGCCGGGAGCTCTGACCAGTTGAGCTATGGGCCCGTCGCGCGGTCGCGGATTATACGTACCGCCCCCTGGTCGAGCAAGTCGAAACCGAGACTTGGGCGAGCAAGTCGTCCATGGGCGGATTGGAGTTCTCGCGATCTCCCGATAGAGTGTGTGTGAGGGCAAGGCAACGATGAAACACGACGCTACTCGACGATGGCTGATCACGGCCGTCCTCACCGCGCTGGCGGCGATGAGCGGTTCTCCGTCACTCGCTGAAGATGGCTCGGCGAACGAGCTCCTGACGCAGGCCAGGACGGCATATACACAACGTGCCAAGCAGGAGCAGGCCCGCGCCGCCGTCGATCTCTTCGAGAAAGCCGTCACGGCCGGCGCCGGTTACGACGCGATGTGGGAAGGCGCACGCGCGGTGTACTACCTGGGTGAGTTCCCGATGGGGAAGGCCAGCCGCGGAGAACGCGTGACCATGTTCGAGAGGGGGAAAGCGCTCGCCGAGAAGGCCGTCAAGTCCCGTCCGGACGGCGCCGATGGTCACTTCTGGCTCGGCTCGCTGACCGGGACCTGGGGCACGGCGCGCGGCGTGCTCAAGTCCCTCGCGGTCCACGGCACGGTCCGGAGCGAGGGTGAGCGGGCGATGAAGCTCGATCACATGACCGAATGCGCAGGCCCGTACCGCCTGCTGGGACGATACTACTTCGCCCTCCCCGGGTTTGTCGGCGGTGACAACCAGCGTTCGCTCAGGCTCCTCGAGAAAGGTGTTCAGCTCTGCCCGACAAACGACCTGGGACGCTACTACCTCGCAGACACGCTCCACGCCCTCTCTCGAGACGATGAGGCACGGGGGCACCTGGAGCACATCATCGCCACGCGGCCGGACCCTCGCTTCGCACCGGAGTACCCCTTCATCAAGCGGATGGCCAAGGCCTTGCTCGCAGACCTGTAGGACCGGACGAGGTGTGTCGCGTGAGCCGGAGAGTAACGGACACTCGCGTGTTGCTGCTCGCATCGGTCCTGGTGCTCGCCGTAGCCGCGGGGATCGCCGCGACGTTCTACTCGTGCCTCTCGAGGTACCCTGCCGCGAGCAACGAACCACCATCGCCCTGGCCAGATGCCGCGCCGCCTCCCGCCCCGAGCGCTCCCGGCACGGAGTGCAGCCGAGACGCCGTCAAACGAGTGAGGGCGCACCCGGGAATCGGCGATGTGACCATCGAGAAAGCGGCATTGAGGCGGCTGGAGCAGATCGGCATCGAACGAGGTGAAAAGCTCCGCGTCGTCGGCTGGCGCGGCCGCGAAGACCAGGATCAGCACACGCTCTGCCGCGTGAGCCTGCGTTTCCTCATCGGCGAGGAACGCGGTGCTTCGGTCTGGCTCGTCGACCTCGAGGCCGCGCAGGCCGACGCGATCGAGCCACTCGACACGCTCTCCATCGAGGTCACGCAGCCCGTCCCACTCGATGACCCCGGCGCCGAGGCGAAGGTGCTCCAGGCGTGTCGAACGAAGGGCGTCGAGCTGGTCCAGCACCATTTCTCGTACCTCGAAGAACACGGCATCTGGACAACGATGAGGAAGCGAGCGGCGGAGGAGCGGCGAGACACCGGCACCGAGATCGTCTGGGGCGAGTGGACGGGCCGTCCCGAAGGAGCGAGACGCTGCCTCGTTTCGCTCGGCTACACCGAGGACGGAACAGCCAAGACGGAGTACTGGCGGCTGAGATGGCTCGCGAACGACGAGCATGCCGTCGAGCCCCTCACGCCTCGCGCGATCGAGGCGATCTATGGTCCGGGCGTGTACACCCGTTGATGCATATCCGGCGACGCTCGGGATCACTCCTCGATGGAATGAGGAGGAATGCTGCTGACCTCGGTGGAGTCGCGACAGTCGTCGTCCTGATACTGCGTGGTGTCGTACGCGTCGAAGTGCCTGCGCTTGGAGTGACAGCACTGGTGATCGAAGACCACGATCCGCTCTCCGAGCATCCGCATGGTCCCGACGACCGAGCTCGACTGCTCGACGACCACGGGCAACGCCATGCCCGGGGGCACCTCGACCTCGATCCGTTGCACCGGCCGATCCGCTCCATCCGCCTCGGTCGTCGACCCGCCACCGGGCGCCTTGCGGAGCTTCAGGATCGGCTTGGAGGGAACGATGATCCGCGGGGCCGTCGGCCGCACATCCTGGACGCCAGGCGACTGGATGTTCGCGACGCCGTCTCTGCGGGACGCGTCGGTATTCACGACCTGAGCTGGATTGACCCCCAGGGTCACGCGCAGTCGATGCACGTCGTAGTCGTTCGGTTGGTCTCCGAGGAAAACGATCGGCCGCAGCCCACGCTCACCGTCCTCCTCGAAGCTGAACCGGATCTCGACGACCAGGCCCTCGGGTTTCATGCCGGAACGAGTGGCCGACCGCGCGATGTCGTTCACCATCGATCGGAGGGCCTGCTGGAGCTCGACCTTCTTCGTTCGGCCAGAATCGTCCATCGATCTCGCGTCCGCAATCCTATCAGGCGCGCACGCCAGTCGCCAGCGAGGTATTGTCGTCTCGTGCATGGTTCCCTACTCTACGGCCATGTCGTTCTGGAAAAAGCTCTTCGGTCAGGACTTCGACACCCTCGTGCGACGCGGTGAGGAACTGCTCGCCAACGGACGGCCGGGTGAGGCGAGGCTCGAGCTCGAGAAGGCCCTCACCGCCTCGAATGACGTGGACGCCGAGCGCGTCGAACGTGTGAAACGGATGGTCCACGAAGCACGCGACGAGCTCGCCCGTCACCACATCGAGGTGGGATCGAGCCTCGCCAAGGAGGAGCACTTCGACCAGGCGCGCGAGTCCTTCGAGACCGCGGCGGAGGTGGCGTTCACCGAGGACATTCGGCTCGAGGCGCGGCGTCTCGCCGAGCGGCTCGAGGCGGACGACGCCAGAGACGCGTACGAGGAAGCTCTGAACCTGACCGACGAGGAGAGGTTCATCGCGCTCTCCGGGTCCTGGGAAGACGACCAGACGGACGAGCTGGACTCGTACGGAGAAGAGTTCCGGCAGGCGTTCCTTGACCTGCACGGCGGCGAGGCCGAGAAGGCAGCCGACGCGATGACTCGCCTCGTTCGAGATGCCGAGTATCCGCTGTTCCTGTACCTCGAGCTCGGTCAGGCGCAGCAGGCCGCCGGCCGGTCCCAGGAAGCGATCGAGTCCTTCCGGACATTCCTCGAACACCTCGATGAGCTGGCGCCGGATGTCGAGGACGAGGAGGAAGACTCGGAGCCCATCGGCGCCTTGGCGAGGATCCGCGCCAACACGGAGCTCGCCCGGATCTCCCTCGAGCTCGGCGACGTGGCGGCGGCCGAGAAGCAGCTCCGGACCCTCCTCGATCTCATGCCCGACAAGACCGCCCCGTACGTTGCGCTCGGGCAGTTCCTCCGCGAGCGGGGGCGAGCTGAAGAATCTCTCGAGATCCTCGAGAAGGGGCTCCCGTTCATCGGTGAGATCCACCCCGACATGACCGTGGTCCGCGAGATCGGGCTCACT
>Ga0233425_10003985_pt1 | contig 25661 bp, 21 predicted proteins | sample Watercolumn_Towu_2_FD_181712 | JGI IMG/M metagenome (GOLD analysis project Ga0233425, IMG submission 181712) | Freshwater microbial communities from Lake Towuti, South Sulawesi, Indonesia - Watercolumn_Towuti2014_140_MG | ecosystem: Environmental > Aquatic > Freshwater > Lake | place... | reverse complement strand
ATGGCTTGGACCCGGATCCACTGCACGCACTGCCCAATCCCATCCCACGGCACTGGGCTGGTCACAGGCTCGGCCCCAGATCCCGGCACATGGGCCACCGACAGGTAGCCTTCGTCCGTATACCCCGCGATGATGGCGAACTCAGGGCTTGCCAGGTCGAAGCCGAGGCACGGGACGCCTTCGTCGATGCTCTGCCGCACGAGGTCCCAGGCCCGCTTCCGAGCGGCGTCCGTGTCGCGATGCTGCCCGAACGGGCAGCTGCATACGGCGAGCGTGGTGTAGCCCACATTGGGCTCGAGCTGTGTGACTGCCCCGGGGCCGGCCGAGTGACAGGGGTTCACGCAAAGGCCATCCCACGCGATGGGGGACGCCACGTCAACGCTCGCCTCCATGGTCATGACGAACGCCCACGCCGTCCCGCCGTACAGCCATGCCTCCGAGGCGTCGACGCGGAGGTAGTCGAGGCACCCGCCAACGGCGCCGAAGTAGCTGATCGCCGCCGGCCGCGGACTGATTCCCGCTAGCTGCCCCGGCATTGCACGGCACCCCCAGTCTGTACCGCCCTATCTACAGCCACCAGAGCCTCCGTGACGCGGGCCGCCTCCTGCACCGTCGGACGGAGGGGACGACCGTGCCGCACGCCGTCCACGAAGTACCGCACGCTCTCCTGCCACCAGCCCGCGCCGTAGCCCCGAGGGCCGGTCACGTCGAAGCTGTGGTCGATTGCTCCGGCGGTCGCCGCGTAGAGGTTCAGGTCGTGGGGCACAAGGTCGGCCTGGAGGACTCCCCTGTCGCCGATGACCTGCACGAAGAAGTCGATGTTCGGCGCAAAGCCCTCCGGCAGGTTCCACGCCGTCTCGAGCGCCACCCGACAGCCGGACGCCATCGTCGCGAGGCACACGCACAGGTCCGGTACCCCCGGTGCCGTCTGTGCCACGACGCCGTGTGCCACACGCGCCGTGACCTCGGAGAACTCCTGCTCCAGCAGCCAGGAGACCAGATCGGCGCAGTGGGACATCAGGAACCACACGGGTGAGGTCCGCGCCAGCCAGGGGATCGTGAGCGTCTTGCTCAACCGCTCGTTCAGACGCACGTACACGTACTGCGGCGTACCCAGCCGTCCGGTCTGCACCGCCTCACGCAGTTTCAGCGCGGAGGGACGGTGCCGGTTGCCGAAGTTCACCATGAACGGCCGCCCGGCGCGCTCGACGGCCTCCGCGATGGCCGCTGCATCCTCGTGGATGGTCGCGAGGGGCTTCTCGCAGAGCACTGCTCTGCCGGCCTCCAGGCACGCCAGCACCGGCTCCCGGTGCGCGAAGTCCGGCGTGGCGACCACCACCGCCTCCACGGTCTGGTCCGCCAGCAACTCCTCAACCGAGCCGTACGCCCGCGCCGCGCACTCCCCGGCCAGCGCCTCCGCCGCCTCGAAGCGCACGTCCGCGACCGCCGCGACCTCGGCGTACTCGTACTCGCGCAGCGCCTTCGCGTAGTGCCGCCCCATCACACCCGCGCCCACGATCCCGACCCTCAACCGGTCCACCTGTTCTCCCTCCCCTCGCGCAGCACGCCTACGACGTCCTCCAGCGTCTCGAAGGGCACGAAGGCCTGCCCCCGCTCCTCGCAGATGCCGGCCAGCAGGTCCTTCGCGAAGACCACGTCACAGTAGCGCGAGGCGCAGGCGTCCGAGATGCCGTCGCCGATGTAGATCAGCCGCTCAGAGCCCGGCCGGAGCTCGAAGAGCCAGTGGGCCTTGCAGTTCCCGCAGAACTCGCACGCCTCGGTGGTGCAGACGAACTCGAGCTCGACGTGGTGCGGGTGCAGCACTGCGTGGTTCGCGCGGTACCAGAGCCTCTCCAGCCCGAGGCGCTCCAGCGTTCGCTGGATGTAGTGGTCCAGCCCGTCTGAGAGGACCACGAACCGCGCCCCGCGCTCCTCGGTCAGTGCGACCAGTTCCTCGAACCCGGGGTTCACTTCGAGCCCATCGATGAGCGCCTGGAAATCCGCCCGGGACGGATCGACCGTCCGCCACTGCTCGCGCAGACACTCGCGCGAGGAGATCTCTCCTCGCCGCCATCGGTCTTCGATCTCGAAGAAGCGCGTGAGCCCGAGGGTCTGGGCCACGTGAAGGCCCGTGTCCTCGGCGCTGATGGTGCCGTCGAAGTCACATAGGACCAGGTCCGACGCGGTGAGGGGTGCGATGGAAGGCTGTGTCATGATCTCTCGGGAAACCCACTCAGGATGCGGAACCGGCGAGTTCGCGGTCCCGACGGTCCATCCCTGCCGAGGGAGAAGGCGCCTCAACGGAGAAGATGGCCCCTGACACCGCCCTGAGGTGACCCATGGACGGCCTGGTCTGCCGCGAGGCCACACCCGCCGATGCGGAGGATGTGCTGAAGGTCCGGAACGCCATCTTCCCGCCGCTGACTGTGGAGCAGTGGCTGGCGGACCCGACGATGACCTGTTCCATCGCCTACTTGGACGGGGAACCCGTTGGGGCAATCCCGCTGTCTATGCGCGAGTTCCAGGTCGCGCCCGGCGCGATCGTGCGTGCTGCCTTCGAGAACGCGGTCGGCACGCGCGAGGACCTGCGCGGAAAGGGCATCGGGACGGCGGTCATCGAGGCTGCGAAGACGTTCCTCGCGGGCCGCTGCGACGAGTTGATGGTCTACCGGGGCGCTGAGCGCACGGATGGGTACCGGTTCTACGTGAAGACCGGGCACCGGGACCTGCTCTACCTCCGCCCGCTGACGCTCGGCGAGCCGCAAGCCACCGAGACAGACACCTCCGTGCATGGTCTCAGCGACGTCCGGGCGCTGCAGACCGAGATGCTGGGGTGCTTTGAGGCCACCTACGGGGCCTTCGGCGGCTTTCCCCGACGCCACGCAACCTACTGGGAGCGCCAACTCACCTCCCAGATCTACGACGTGATCCCGCAGGAGACGATCCTCGTGCGTCATCCCGCTTCCGGTCCGCTGGCGGCCTACGCGCTGGCGGGACGTCGGGTGCTCGGCGACGAGCGGACGCACCTCCTGATCACGGAGTTGGCCGGGTTGAGCCCGGCGGCCACCGAATCGGCGCTGCGCGGGCTCATTGACTTCGCGGCGCGCGAGGCGTTTCCGCTCGACACGCTGACCAGCGCCGAGGACCCTCACCGCGCCACCTTTCGCCGACTCGGTTTCGCGGAGCACACGAGGGCCACGATGATCATGGGCCAGCCGCTGAACCCGGCCGACCTGTTCCGCCAGGTCTGCGCGCATGGGGAGGCGCTCAGCGGGCTGAAGATCGACTACTGGGCCCCCTTGGGGGACGGCACGCTCTACGAGGCTCCGGACGCCGTCCGGTCAATCACACTGGAGGGCAAGGACGAGGTCATCTACCGACTCCTCAACCGCCGGCTCGACGTCCCGGCTGCCGTCCGCACCGAGTGGCTCACCATCCGCGACGGCGACCCGGACATCGTCGATCGCCTCGCGGCGGCGCTGCCCTACACCCCATGGGCCTACCACCACGTCGATTACGTCTGAACGGCAGGAGTCTGGGAGAACGGCCGCGCGAGACGGGCAACTCCGGCCGGTCGGTCGCTCTCCCAAACCCCCAGACTCCTACTCTCCTGCGGTTCCCTGTGCTATAATGGCAGCAGCCTCGTAAGGATGCGTGCAGCGTGCTTTCGTCCCGGCACTTCCAGAGAGTGGATTTCGTGCTTCTCGGCGCGGCGTTGGCGCTGTTGGTCATCGGGTGCGTGATGATCTTCAGCTGCACCCGCACCGGTGGCGGGACGCCGTCGGGGGTTCAGTGGAACTGGATCCGCGCCCAGCTGGTGTGGGTCGGGCTGGGGCTGGTGGTGCTCTTCGTCGCCATGTCCTTCGACTACATGCGGCTGGGCAGCTTGCATCTGCCCTTCTACGGAGTCATGCTGGTGCTGCTGGTGGTTGTGCTGCTCATGCCGGCGGTGCGAGGGACCCACCGGTGGATCGTCCTCGGGCCGTTGCGGCTTCAGCCCGCCGAACTCGCCCAGCTGGCGCTGCTGATCACCGTGGCGTGCGTGGCCAGCGCGCGGGAGCAGACCCATGACTTCCTGTCCTTGGGGAAGACCTTCCTCTGGCTGGTCCCGGCGATGGGGCTGATCCTCCGGCAGCCCGACCTGGGCACCCCCATCGTCATCCTCGTCACCTGGTTCGGGATCATGCTCGTGGCGGGCGCGCGTTGGAGCCACCTGGCGGGCTTCGCCGCGGCGTTGCTGCTGCTGTTCTCGGCCGCGTGGTTCTCGGGCGCGATCAAGGACTACCAGAAGGACCGCCTCCTGGCCTTCCTGCACCCCGAGAAGGACCCGATGGGCGACGGGTACCAGACGCTGCAGTCGCTGCGGGCCGTTGGGAACGGCGGGTTCTTCGGTCGCGGCCTTCTCCGCGGCTCCCAGACCCAGGGCAACTTCGTCCCCGATCAGCATACCGACTTCATCTTCACCGCCGTAGCCGAGGAGCTTGGGTTTCTGGGGGCGCTCGCGGTGCTGGCGCTGTTCGGCGTGGTCCTGTGGCGCTGTACGGTGGCCATCGTCGAGGCGAAGGACGCACTGGGACGGCTCATCGCCACCGGCGTGACCATGGTCCTGGGCCTGCATGTCATCGCGAACATCGCCATGACCGTCGGCCTCGCCCCCGTCAAGGGCATGCCCCTGCCGCTGCTCAGCTACGGCGGCAGCAGCATGTTGGCCACGATGCTGGCCATCGGCCTCGTCGAGAACGTCTACATGCGCCGACACAAGATCGCGTTCTGAGCGGCAGGAGAGCAGGAGAGCAGGAGAGCAGGAGCGTGGGAGTTTGGGGGCTTGGGAGCTTGGGAGACGGCGAGACAACAAGACCGTGAGACACGACCCAACGAGACCGGCGACCCGGGTACGTGCTTCGCGCTGATCACTTCATCACTTCGCACTGGACGTACCCAATGCCTCGTAGTGAACCAAGACGCACCGACAAGACGACGGTGATCGGATGGCAGGGCTTCACGATCACCACGCCCGAAGACTGGACGATCGGCGCCATCGGCGGCGATCGCGCGGAGGGCTACTTGCGCATCGACGGGACCGACATGCCCCGCATGGAGCTTAAGTGGTTCGAGCGGAAGGGCGGGGTCGGCATCGAGGAGGTCGTCGGCAACTACCTGAAGGAGCTCCTCCGGAAGCGGAAGCGCCGCGACCCCGAGGTGCGGACGAAGCGCGACACCCGCATCCTTGGACGCCGGAGGGGCGGCCGCCAGCAGCTGGAGAGCTTCCACTGGACCGACGGCCAGCGGCAGGCCCACGGCGCCGCGTGGGTCTGCGCGCACTGCGACCGCGTGAGTATCGTACAGGTTCTGGGCAAGGCCGACGAAGACCTCGAGGAGCGCGCTCGGGAGTTGCTGCTCTCGGTGGCGGACCACCCGCAGGACGGCTGGGTCACCTGGGCGACCTACGGGCTGCAATGCGAGGTGCCCGAGGAGTTCGTGCTGGACGGGCAGAAGCTGATGGCGGGCCTCCTGGACCTGAACTTCAAGCTGGAGACCGAGCAGATCGCCATCATGCGGTGGGGCATGGCGGATGTGGCCCTGGGCGGCAAGGACCTCCGGACCTGGGCGCAGAAGGAGTTGGCGAACCGGCTAAAGGGGTGGGACTGCACCTACGAAGAGCTGGAGTACAACGGCCATGCGGCCATCGCGGTCACCGGAGCGCCGGAGATGCTCCAAGCGCGCGTCCGGCGTTTTGTGCTGCACTGCCTTCGGAAGCCCTACGGGAGCAACGTCCGGTGCCTGATCTGGCACTGTGAGCCCGGGAAGAAGCTGTACGCCGTCGAGTGCATCGTGGACGACAGCCGACTCGAGCTGCCGGCCGAGGTCTGCCGGCGCCTGATCTGCCACTCATGAACCCGCGAACCGCCCTGACGATCGGCGCTGCCCTCTTCCTCCTCCCTACCGCGTGGACGCAGGGCACGCCGGCCGAGACGGCGGCGCGGCTGACGCGCGAGGCCGCCGCTCTCCTCGAGCAGCGGGAGTACGCCAAAGCCCTCGATCTGCTGGCTCAGGCTCAGGAGGCGGCCCCGACCTACGCTCCGGCGCAGGAGTGGCTGACCCACGCGTATGAGGCCGTCGGCGACAAGACCCAGGCCCTCAACCACGCGGCGGCCCTCCTGGCGCTTCAGCCCGAGAGCACCTTCGGCGCCGCCGCGGCGAAGCGTCTCTTCTACCGTCCGCCCTTCCCCCGACGGCTCAGCCCGGCTGCGCTAGCCATCAGCCCGGTGAGCTTCACCGTCGACGAGGGCTGCCTCCTCTCGGAGGAGCGCGTGCCCGACTTCCCGGCGCGGTTGCCGCTCTGTTACACCACTTCCCTGAAGTACCCGGACGAGGCGGACGCGGGGCCGGTCGTCGAGCGAGCGCTCGCCGGCGAGGGGGGTGAGGCGGCCCAGTTCAACCGCGCGGTGTTCGGATACCGGGAGGACCCGCAGAGCGGCGAGTTCCGTCTTGCCGTCATCGCCCACTACCCCTCGCCGCTGCTCAGCGGAGAAGACACAGACCTTGCCGCCACGGCGCAGGCGCTGGTCCACGTGGCTCTCCGAGTCGGAGGCTACGCGGAGGGCTACCTCGGCCTGGCGTCACAAGGTGACGCGGAGGGCATCAACCGGCTGTGGCTCTGCGCGGGCGGGCCCGATGGCGCGGAGCGTCGAGACGCCGACGTGTTCCTCTACCGCGCTGGGGATGGGTCGCGTTCGCCGCTGGAGTGGCTCCGGCAGCTCGCGCACGAGTCGGGGCATCTGCTGATCCCGCCGATCGGGGGCTTCGCCGCGCCCGAGATGTGGGCGAACGGCGAGGTCGGCGAACGGCTCTTCCTCTACTGGCTTGCCGAGGAGGCCGGGCGCTGGAGCAGGACGGGCTGGCCCTCCGCGGAGGCGATCGCGCGGCTGGACGGCCTCTGGCCCGGATGCGGCCCGGCTCTCGAGGACTACCTCGCCGCCTCGGGGCGCGCTCCGCTGGGCGTCTGGGCCGGGAACGGGCCGGAGTCCGAGCTCATCATGGGCATGGATGAGCGCGCGATGCAGTACTACGTGGGTCTGGTGCTGTATGTGCTGGCGACCCACGGCGGCGACGGCCTGCGGGAGGTCGCCAAGTCGTGCGCCGGCACCACCGTCGCCGATTTCGTCTACGCCTACCGGCAGACGGCCGCCGCCTGGGCGAAGGCCGGCCCGCTGACCCTCGGGGTGGGCGGCTACAATCCGGCCGAGACACGGCTGACGCAACCGCCCCCGGCGGCCGACCTGGCGCCCGCGTCGGTCACCCTGTCGGCGGGAGACACGCTGGTCTATCCGGTGTTTCTCCCAGCGGGGACCTGGCGGCTGACACTGGGCATTCCGGATGTCGGCGCCAGGGTGCTCGTGTCCTTCGACGGCGGCCAGGAGACCGCGGCTGAGATGGGGCCGCAGCCCGAGCCACTGCTCATCGGCCCGTTGAACGAGGGCTGGCATACGCTCCGACTGCGGGGGCCCGCCGAGCAGGCGCCCGTCCGCCTGCGGGGCCTCGTCTTCAGCCAGGGCCCGGCCGCCTAACCGTTCCCGTCGGTCGCGACGGCCTCAACATCACCAAGGAGCATGAGACATGTCGACCAGAGCACTGTTGTGGATTGCGATCTCCGTCCTGGCTGTTGCCGTTGTCGTCACCGGCGGTTGTCCCAAGAAGGTCCAGCAGGCTACCGAGGCCGTGCGGACCGTGCAGGACGCCCAGGACGGCGACTTCACCGTCAAGGGGGAGAAGGGCGAGGAGGTCAAGGTCGAGACCGAAGGCAAGGACGGCGAGGACGCCACGGTGACGGTGACCGGTCCCGAGGGCCAGACGACGACGGTCGAGACCGGCGACAAGGCCGTGTCGGAAAGCGATGTGGGCGTAGCGTTCTACCCGGGGGCCACAGTGGACGCGGGCGGCACCGTGAGCAGTGGCGGCGAGAAGGGCGGCACCTACGCTCAGGTCAGCCTGACCACCAGCGACCCCTTTGACAAGGTTGCGACCTTCTACAAGGACAAGTACGCGAAGGGCAACACGAGCGTGGACGGTCCCGGCAACCTGATGATCGTGTTCGACGAGGGCGAGAACAAGGGTAAGGTGGTCACGGTCACCGAGGACAAGGCTGCCGGCAAGACGACCATCGTGATCGCGGCAGCGTCGGGGGGGTAGCTCCCCGCTCAGTGGGACCTGGGGGCCGGGGCTTACCCGGCTTCCAGGCCCATGCTCACCCCGTTGCCCCTGGCCTCCGAGCCTGCGGAACCTGCCAACTTGCGAACCTGCGACCCCCGCAACCGGCTCAACGACCTCTCGAATCGTGACTGGCTGAAGGCCACGAAGAGCTTCTGGGTCAGCGCGGTGGGCGAGCAGCCCTCAGGCCTGGATGCGGAGACTTGGGGCGAGTTCGTCGCGTGGCTGCGAGAACGTCGGGGAGATGAGGCGGCGGGAGCGTTACTCGAACAGGTCGTCTCCAGCTTCCTCTTCAGTCGCACGCCCCCCCGCAGCCGGCAGAAGACGCTCCATCCGGCGACCTTCTCGGAATCCGACATCGTGCGGCTGATCGGCCTCTTCACCCAGGGGGGCGGCCGGGTGCTCGACCCGTTCGTGGGCACCGGATCGACCCTCATCGCCTGCGCGCAGAGCGGCCGCCTGGGGGTCGGGATCGAGTTGTCGAGGGAGTGGGCGACGGTGGCCCGCGCGCGCCTGCGGACGGAGGGCGGCCCGTTGGGCAAGCAGCAGCTGCTCCTGCACGCCGACGCGCGGAAGGCGCTGCCGAAGCTTGCCCCGGAGTCCTTCGATCTCCTCCTGACCAGCCCCCCGTACTGGAGCATGCTACGGAAGCGGCCGGGCCTCAAGGCGCGGGCCGAGCGTGTCGCCAGGGGCCTGGCGACCCACTATAGCGAGTCCCCGGCCGACCTGGGGAACATCGAGGGCTACGCGGACTTCCTGACGACCCTGGGGGCGATCTTCGGCCTTGCACTGCCGGCCCTGCGGCCCGGGGCCTACGCCTGTGTGATCGTGTCCGACTTCCGCCACGGCAGTCGCTTCGTCCTGCACCACGCCGATGTCGCGCAGGCCCTGGAAGCCGCGGGCTATCCCCTGAAGGCCGTGACCATCCTCGCGCAGGACAACAAGAACCTCTACCCGTTCGGCATCCCCCACCGGTTCGTCTCCAACGTGCATCACCAGTACGTGCTGGTGCATCAGAGACCGTAGCCCCGCGGCGCGCCAGGACTGCAGGCCGCGAGCGGCGAACTTCAGGGCAGGATCGTTGTCGGTACAACGGGGAGGCGACGCCTGATGCGAACGACACTCGGCGGAGCGTTCGTGCTGCTGCTGGGCCTGTCGCTCGGGGGCTGCGGAGGGTCGTCCGACGATCCCGCTGCGGAAGGCTCGGCGGCGTACGGCGTCGTGGCCTACGCCCGACGCGTTACCACCGCCGATCTGACCGTCCCCGGGACCGGAGGAATCACAGGCCAAGTCCTCGACGCGGCGGGCGCGCCGCGAGCGAAGGCTCGGGTGACGCTCTCCCTCGTGTCGCTCGAGGCTCAGAGCGGCGATGGGGAGTCGGCCGTAGAGGCGGCGGTCAGCACGAGCGGCTCGGGCCGGTACGGCTTCGCGAACGTGCCCCCCGGGCGCTGGCGCGTCCGCAGCCGGAAGGCGGACGGCTCGTGGCTCGCGCGAACGGTGCGGGTCCAGGGCGGAGCGATTGCCGCCTGCGACTTCTCCGAGGGCCTCACGAACCTCTTCTTCCTGCATCACTCCACGGGCGCCGGGTTCGTGTTCGAGGGCGACATGCGGGGCTACCTGCGTGACTACAATCAGCAGCACGGGACGAGCTACGGCCTGTGGGACCACGGCTACAACGGAGATGGGCTAACGAACCCGCAGGGCCAGAACACGGGGACCAACTACGACATCCCGAACGACAACACCGACCCGGACGGCTTGGCGTACCTGTGGACCGGCGCGGGCGCGGATGCCGTGCAGTGCCGGAACCGCATCGCGAACAAGCACGAGGTGATCGCCTTCAAGTCCTGCTTCCCGGCCTCCGCAGTCCCCGACGCCGCCACGCTGAACCAGTACAAGACGTGGTACCTCGCCATGCGCGCCTTCTTCGATACGCGCCCCGACCGCGTCTTTGTGGTGATGTCCACGCCGCCCCTGCACCGGCTGAGCACGAACGCGACCGAAGCCAAGAACGCCCGCCGCTTCGCGAACTGGCTGAAGAGCGCCACCTACCTCGCGGGGCACGCGAACGTGGTCTGCTTCGACCTGTTCGATGTGCTCGCTAAGGCCGACGACGGCAGCCCGACGGCCAACATGCTGCGCTACCAGTACGAGGGCAGCCACTCGGACGGGGATTCGCACCCGAATGCCGTCGCAAACCGCAGCGTCGGTCCGCTGCTGGCCCAGGCGCTCATCGACGCCGCACGCCGTGACCAGGCACAGGAGGCCCGCCCTTGAGCCGCATGGCCCTCGCGATCGCTCTCATCCTCCCGGCAGTCGGCCGGGCTCAGGAGACGAAGCCCATGACGCTGCGGGAGCGCATCGAGGCCGTCCTCGCCGCGACCGAGCCACTGCCCTTCCCGCGCGGCGAGCGCCTCCCGATCCGCGCGATGGGCCTTGAGGGCGTGCCATCCGACGACGACGCGGTCAATGAGCGCCTGCTGCGGGAACTCGACGCCCGGGGGCTTGCTCTCAGCGCCCGCTGGCATCCGGGGGACGTGACGGGCAGCCTCGAGCAGGCGCTGCGCCTCGGGCGGCTTCAGCAGAAGCTCGGACTGGAGATCGGCATCGATGCCAACGCCTGCATGCACAGCTTCTTCGACGGCGACCCGAGCACCGCGCACGTCAACGAGGCTGGTGAGACCTTCTTCGACAGCAGCTTCGGGGAGGGGCACAGGATGGGCTGCCCCTTCGCGATCTCCCACCGGTACCCGGCCATCAAGGCCCAGTTCGAGCCCTTCCTTCAGGCGTACCGGGCGGCCGGGCTGACCGTGGACTTCATCTACCTCGACTGGGAGATCGACGGCCCGATCGAGTGGAACGGCGCCTGGACCGCCTCCAAGGCCTGCACGCGCTGCCGGGAGAGCGTGCCGCGCCTCGACGACTTCCGCGCCTTCCAGCTGGCCCTCCGCACGCTCCGCGCCGACATGCAGCGGGAGGTGTACGCCGAGACGGTGAAGACCTACTTCCCCGAGGCCCTCATCGGGAACTACGCCGAGTACCCGACGGACGGGTACCGCTACTGGTACGACTACTTCGAGGTGCTGCCGGAGGGCGCCCCGGTCCGCATCGACGGACAGGCGAAGTACCGCGAGTGGCCCAACCTCTTCCCGGACACGGGCTACACCTTTGCGATGCCGGTGGTCTACACCTGGTACCCGACCTTCTCGTGGTATAACTTCGAGGACGCAGACTACCGGTGGTTCTACAACATGCTCCTGGTGGCCACGAACCCCTGCAAGAGCGCTGGGAACAGCGTACCGATCATCTCGTGGCTCCACTGGCACACAACCGCGCCCCCCGCGGACCCGGACCCAGCGGTGCGGCAGTTCAGCGAGGAGAAGTACCAGGAGCTGATCTGGCACATGCTCCTGCGCGGCACGGACGGGCTGATGAACTGGTGCATGGATGCGGAGACCGTGAAGGAGATCCAGCTCATCCAGCAGGTCTATGCCGCAGCGCTGGAGTACAAGGACTTCCTCGACCACGGCACGCCTGTCGCCTTCGACGTGCCGACGGCTCCGGCGCCCGTCGTGTCCGCGCTACTGCTGAACGACCGCCTGCTGGTCCGCCGGACGGAGTTCGGCGGGATGGAGGCCCACATCGTCCTGCAGCCCCCCGAACAGCCGCCCGCGATCGTGAAGGCCGCGCCGGGGCGCTGCCAACTGATCGACCTGGGGGTCCGATGATTCCGAACCGTGTGCTCGCTCGCGTTCGAGCCGGCCGGCCCGCTGTCGTCGGCTGGCTCTCCTCCGGATCGCCGCTGATGGCCGAGGCGCTCCGCACGCTGGACTTCGACGGTTTCCTGCTCGATGCCCAGCACGGGTACTGGAGCTACGACGCGCTGCTCAACGCCCTGCCGATGATCGCAGAGGCCGGACCGGCGCCCCTGGTGCGGGTGGCGGACAACGACTTCGGCCTCATCGGGCGGGCCCTGGATGCGGGGGCGCTGGGCGTCGTGATCCCGATGGTGAACTCCGGGGACGACGCGCGCCGCGCGGTCGACGCGTGCCTTTACCCGCCCGACGGTAACCGGTCGTCCGGGGGCTTCCGTCGCGAACGCATCGGCGCCGACTATGTCGATGCGGCGAATCGGGAGATCGCGGCGATCTGCATGGTGGAGACCCGCGAGGCAGTCGAACGCGTCGACGAGATCCTGGCCACACCGGGTCTCTCCTGCATCATGATCGGCCCCGGGGACCTGGCCATGTCGCTGGGCCTGGGCCTGGGGCGCAGCCCGCAGCACGAGGCATGCATTGCTCGGGTGGTCGAGGCCGGTCGGCGCCATCACGTCCCGGTGGGCATGGCTTGCGCCGATTCGGACGACTGCCTCCGGCGTATCGAGCAGGGGATGCTCTTTCTGCCCTGCGGCAACGAGATCGGCTGGGCGCGCCAGCAGGCCGCCCAACACCTCGCCACCGTTCGCGGCGGGCTGTGACCGCCGCGGTTGTCACGCCGAGCCGGCCCTCGGCGTGTTCCGCCACCACTGCGCCGTCCGGAGGTGCCGCCTGATGCTCTGTGCTCGCTCGCCGCTGCGCATCGACTTCGTCGGGATGACCGACTACCATGTGGCCTGCGACCAGTTCGGGGGCCGCATTCTGAACGCGACGATCAACAAGTACATCTACGCGACGCTTCGACCGCGGGACGACCGGAAGGTGATCTTGCAGGCGCCGGACCACGGGGTGGTGGTCGAGGTGCCCGACCCCTCGGAGCTGAGCGCCGCCGGGCAGTTGGGGTTGGCGCAGCACATCATCCGACGGATGGGGGTCAACCAGGGGCTTGAGCTGACCACCTACTCCGAGATGCCGGGCGGCGCCGGGCTGGGCTCGTCATCGACGATCGCGACGTGCGTGATCTCGATCCTGAGCGCCTTCTTGGGCCACCGGCTGACGAACTTCGACATCGCCGAGATGGCGATCGAGTGCGAGAAGACGGCCCTGGACACGGAGTACGGCTGGCAGGACCAGTACTCCCCGGTGACAGGGGGCGGTGTGAAGTACATGGTTCACTGGCCGCGGACGGACACACGCGACATCGAGATCGACATCCTGCCGCTCGGGCCGGACATGATCGTTGAGATCGAGAAGCGCATGGTGGTCGCGTATAGCGGCCTCTCACGCCCGGCGAAGGGCATCTTGGACAAGGTGGCGGAGGGCGTGGCGCGCGAGGACCCGGAGGTGGTGGTTGCACTGAAGGGAATGAGCGACTGTGCGGAGGAGATGCGGCGCGCGCTGTTGCGGTCACGCCTGGAGGACCTGGGCCCGCTGCTGAGCCTGACTTGGGAGCACCACAAGCGGCTACACCCGGACGTGACGAACGAGTGCCTCGACCGCCTCCACGAATGCGCCACTCAGCACGGCGCGACCGGCGGCCGCGTCTGCGGGGCCGGGGGCGGCGGCACGATGATCTTCTTCTGCGCACAAAACGCCGAGTACCCGGTGAAGGAGGCTCTGCGCGCGCTTGGGGCGTCCGTGTTCGACTTCTCCATCGACCGCCACGGCCTCTACCTCTGGGGTCAGCGGGACTGAGTCCGGGAGGGGCCTGTCACCCCCGCCTTGCCTCCCGTTGCGCTTGCGCATAGACCTCGAGGAGGCGGCGGGTGGCGCGGGGGATGTGGTACCGGAGGCTGGCGTCGTGGGCGGCGGCGGCGAGGGAGGCGCGCATCTGCGGGTCACGGCCCAGGGCCAGCATCCGGCGGGCGAGGCCGCCGGCGCCCTCGGTGGGGTCGGCGAGCAGCCCGGCTAAGCCGTCCTGCACCATGTCGTTGATCCCGCCCGCATCAAAGCCGACGACGGGTGTGCGGGCGCACATGGCCTCGCTCAGGGAGAGCGGCTGGACCTCCGTGAGGCTGGGGGTCACGAACACGTCCGCGGCGGCGTGGTACTCGGCCATCCCATCGTAGGCCACGGGCCCCGGCAGCAGTATGCGGTCCGTGCAGGACTGGCGGCCGGCGTGAGCGCGCAGGAACTCCAGCTCCGGGCCGCCGCCCACGATCATCAGCTTCGCCTGCGGAAGCTCGGCCGCCACCGTACAGAAGGCCTCGATGAGTACCTCCAGGCTCTTCTCCTTCGCCGCGCGACCCACGAACAGGTACAGCAGGCCATCGGGGCCGACGCCGTGGGCTTGTCGGACCCCGGCTCCGTTCGCGGTACCGAAGCCATCGAGGTTGGTCGCATTGACCACCACCTCAATGGGCCGGGAGACCCCCACGTCGGCGAGGTACCGCTGCATCGCCACGCCGGGGGTGACGACCACATGGCACCGGTTGCAGTGGCGCCGGACCGTCGCCCGCAGGCCCGGCCGCAGGAGGCCCGGCGGGATCGGCGCAGCGTAGTGAGCGTACATCTCGTACTGCGTGTGGATGGTGGTCACGATCGGCAACCGGTGTCGCCGCGCGAACCGCTGCCCCCACGTCCCCAGCAGCCACGGGTGCTGGGTGTGGACGAGATCGAGCCCCAGCTGGGCGGCGAGGTGGTCGAGGCGGGGCGCGAGCGGCAGGGGCAGCGGGTAATCGGGGTAGCGCGACAGCCGGTGCGCCGGGAAGCGGAGCACGAAGTCGTCCTCGTCCACATGCCCGTGCACGCGCGGCCCGAAGATGAAGACGGTGTGCCCCTCCGCCTCGAGACCCCGGCGGAAGGCGTCGATGGAGTTCACAACCCCGTTGACGCTGGGGCGGTAGGTGTTGGTGAAGATGCCGATGCGCAAGGGGGCTCCGCTACTTCATCTGCGCGAGCTTCTCTTTGAGGACCACCGGCACGCGGTCGGGCTGCAGGCGCTGGATCAGCACGAGGTCGAGCGGCGTGGAGTCGTCCCGGAAGGCGGCGGCCAGCTTGTCCGCCAGCACGTCCTTAGCCTGGGCGTACTCGTCGTCGCCCATGCCCCGGGCTGTGCGGTAGAGGTCGAGGATCTCCTCTTTGGTGATGGCGCGGCCTTCGGCCAGACCCTCGGCGTTCATCTCGGCCTCGGCCTCGAAGTCCTCCGCGCTCATCGAGCGCACCCAGTCCAGGTACTCGCTCGCCTGCAGCCGCGCCTCGCTGGCCCAGGTCAGGATGTCCACCTGGGCCGGACTCAGCAGCTCCTTGAGCGGGCCCGCGAACCTGAGCAGCTCCTGGTCAGTGGCCTGGTCGAACTCCTGCAGCCGCAGCGTCTGGTCATCGACCTGCCGGGCGAGCGCCGGCGCGATGGGCTCGTCCTTCAACAGGGACGTGCGCTGCTCCTCGAGGAGGGCCTGCAGCAGGTTCAGGATGTCCATCCGCAGCGCCTTCCGCGCCGCCATCGCGCCGTGGAGCGCATCGGTCTGCTCGACGAGCGACTGCAGCTGCGGCTTCGTCAGCTCCAGCCGGTTGAACTCCTCCAGCAGCGCGATGTCCTCGCGTACTTCGCTCAGGCGCGCCTCGAGCGAGTCGGCGTCCCGGTCCTGTGCAGTCGACATGCAGCCGACCGAGAGCAGCGCGACGAGGAGTAGGGAGCCGGCGGGCAGTCGGCGGAGCAGACCATCCAACGGACGTGTCATCGTGTGCCTCCCCACATCAGGGGCGAGCGTCCTGCGAAGTGCGCGGATTGTAGCACAGGGGGCACGCGGGGTCAACGACGCCGACCGCGCGGAAGGGTCTTGCATTGGCGCGGCCACCTGTGGCAACATGAGGTCGGCCCTCGAGCCCGTCGGCCGCCTCGGATTGCTTGCGGACGTGGGAGATCGTGATGACCTCGGATGATGATCGCCTCACCGCCGACCCGACTGACCGCCGGGCCGAGCGCGCCGCACGCCGGCGAAGTGACCGGCAGTTCATGGGCGTGCTGCTGATCTTCGCCGTGCTGTTCTTCGGCATCGGGGTAGTCGTCGCTCGACAGATCTGGAAGCCCGAACCGCCGCCGGTCCCGCCCGCCGTCCCCACGACGGCGCCGACGGACCCGGCGCCGCCCGCGGACCCGACAACGGAGACCACCGCCCCGACGAGCGACCCAGAGCGCGCCGACCCGACACCCGGGGCGACCACGACGGCGGCGCCGGCCTACGACATCAGCACCCGCGACGCGATCCCCTTTGAGAGCAAGGCCGCCTTCGCCCAGCACATGAAGAGCTGGCGCAGCGAGGAGGACCGGTGGATCGACGCGCGCTGGGAGCGCTATCAGGCGTGCGTGGAGGGGAATGACCTGACCCAAGACCGGGTGAAGCGGGCATTCCTGGCGACTCCGCGGCACCTATTCTGTCGCGAGAAGAACCTGGGCCTGGCGTATGCCAGCAAGTACCTGGACATCGGCTACGGGGTCACGATCTCCGGGCCGCACATCGTGGCGCGCATGACCAACGCCGTGAACCCGCAACCCGAGCACCGGGTGCTGGAGATCGGCACGGGCTCGGGCTACCAGGCGGCGATGCTCGCCAACCTGTGCAACCACGTCTACTCGATCGAGGTCATCAAGGGTCTCGCCGAGGAGACGAAAGAGCTCTACGCGAAGCTGGTGGCCGAAGGCTATGACGAGTACCAGAACGTGCACCTCAAGACGGCGGACGGCTACTACGGCTGGGCCGAGCACGCGCCCTTCGATCGAATCCTCGTGACCTGCGGCATCGACCACATCCCGCCCGACCTGGGGAAGCAGCTCGCGCCGGACGGGATCATGGTGATCCCGATCGGGACCCCTGGCGCGCAGCGGGTGCTGGTGATCACTAAGAAGGCGCGGCCCGATGGAGGGTTCGACTACCCCAAGGAGGACCTCTATCCCGAGCTGACCGGCACCGGCGGCACCACCTTCGTGCCCTTCACGAAGGAAGGCGGCGGCGACCACTTCCGGCGCTGAGCGCCGAGGCCGCGGGGACCGATCCACAGCAGCCTGGAGGCTTACCACCATCGCCAGCAGGACCACACGCAGCCTCGCTGCCGTCTGTCTCTTCTCGGGCGCCCTGATCGCCACTGAGCTCACGGTGATGCGCACGTTCTCTGTGGGCTCGTGGTCGAACTTCGGGCACATGGTCATCAGCATCGCCCTGCTGGGGTTCGGCTTCTCGGGCACGCTGCTGACGTTCATTCAGAAGCGCGTGGAGCGCGACCCGGACCGCTGGCTGTACGCGTCCGCGATGCTCTTCATGCCGGCGGTCGTGCTGGCCCACATGGCCGCGCAGCGGGTGCAGTTCAACCCTTCGCTGATCACCAGCGACCGCGGGCAACTGTGGCTCGTGGCGGTCTACTACCTCGCGTACGCCGTGCCGTTCGTGGTCGGCGCCATCTTCATCGGCGTCTCCTTTGTCGCCCTGCGCGACCACATCCACCGGCTGTACTTCTGGAACATGCTCGGCTCGGGGCTGGGGGGCCTGGCGCTGCTCCCGGCGATGTTCCTGCTGCCGCCGGAGAAACTGTTCATCCCCGTCTGCGTCGCCTGCTTCCTCGCGGCGGCGGCCTTCTGTTGGTACGAGCAGCAGGGGCGGGTGGAGCTGGACACCCTGCGGCTGGGGCTCGCGCTGCTGTGCGGCGCGGCGGCCCTGGCGCTGCTGTCGTTCGGGGGGCGGATCCACGTCTCGCCCTTCAAGTCGATCAGCTACGCCCGCAAGTTCCCCGACTCCAAGCAAGTCGCGCACGTGAACGGGCCGATGGGCGTGCTGGACGTCTTCGACTCGAGCTACCTGCACTTCGCCCCGGGCTTGAGCCTCGCCGCCTCGATGGAGCTGGAGGCGATGCCCGACCATGCGTACATGGGGATGTACATCGACGGCGGCGGGCCGATCGGCGTCATCCGCAAACTCACCCCGGCCGAGGCCCGCTACTCCGACTACCTCCCGATGGCCGCGCCCTACCGCATCCTGGACCAGCCGCAGGTCCTCCTGGTACAGCTCGGGGGAGGGATCAGCGTGTCGGTCGCCCTCCAGCAGGGAGCGGGTCGGGTCACCGTGCTCGAGTCGAACCCGCAGATCATCCGCCTGATCCGCGACCATCCCACGATCCGCCGGTTCAACGGGGACCTGCTGCGTGATCCGCGGGTGGCGGTGCGCTCCGGAGAGGCCCGGGCGTTCGCTGCGACCACGCAGGAGCGCTTCGATCTCGTGGAGGTCAGCCTCATCGACTCCACCGGCCTCTCGCAGCCGGCAGGCTATGCCCTCGACGAGAACTACGTGTACACGGTAGAGGGGATTCGCGACTACCTCCGCTGTCTGGGCCCGGACGGGGTGCTCTCCCTCACGGTCTGGAACCGGCTCGTCCCGCCCCGCAACGTCCCCAAGCTGCTCGCCACCGTGGTGGAGGCCGCCCGCGAGGAGGGCCTGGGGGACCCGCGGGAGCGCCTGTTCGTGTTCCACGACTTCCTCTCGACCGCCACCATCATGGTGAAGCGATCCGCCTTCACGCGCGAGCAGGTCGAGGAGCTTCGCGGGTTCTGTCGGCACATGGCCTTTGATGTGCCCTACTACCCCGGGATGCCGGCCGACGACGCCGACCTCGCCGGTGCGCTGGCGGGGATCCGACAGGCCTACCAGGGCGGCGCCGCCCGCACGACGGCCGCCCCCGCCGACACCGAGGGCGCACCGGAGAAGGGCTCGTCCGGGGCTGTGACCGGGCTATACCAGGGCTGTACGCAGTGGCTCTTGGCCGGGCGCAGCGACGAGCTGTTCCGCCAGTACCTCTTCGATGTGCGGCCGGCGCGGGACAACCGGCCGTACTTCACAGCCTACCTGAAGCCCGAGACGCTGCCCTTCTTCGTTACGCGCCTGAAGGACATCTCGGACGAGTGGGGCTACATCCTCCTATGGGGGACGCTGGCGCAGTCCGTCCTCTTCGGGCTGCTCATCATCGCCCTGCCGCTGGTGCTTCGCGGCCGGGAGCTCTTCGCCGGAGGGGGCGGCGCGGCCGGGGTGATCGCGTATTACTCGTGCCTCGGGCTCGGGTACATGCTGGTCGAGATCGTGCTGATCCAGAAGTTCGTGCTCTTTCTCGCAGCCCCGATCTACGCCGTCTCCATCGTCATCACCTCGATGCTCATCCTCTCGGGGGTGGGCAGCCGCTTCTCCGCGCGCTACGCCGCCGACCGCGCTGGGGGCGTCCGCCGCGCGGTGATGATCATCGTGCCTGCACTGGCCTGTTACGCCTTCCTCCTCGATCCGGTGCTCCGTCTGCTGCTGCCATTGCCGCTGTTGGTGAAGTTCGTCGCGGCCATCCTCATCATGGCCCCGGCGGCCTTCTTCATGGGCTTCCCGTTCCCGAACGGTCTCGCGGCCCTCTCCGAGGCGCGCCCGCAGCTACTGCCGTGGGCGTGGGGCATGAACGGCGCGCTGTCGGTCACCGGGGCGGTCCTGACCAAGTTGGTATCGATCTCCTACGGCTTCCCCATCGTCCTCCTCGTCGCGGCGGGCATCTACGTGCTCGCGGCGCTGGTCTTCCGGGCGAATGAGGCCAAGGCAGCCCCACGGCGTAACGGCTACGGTACGGCATGACGACGGAAGCGCCCGACACCCCGGGGTCAGAGCGAACGACGGCCCGCGCACGGGTCGCCGTGGCGCTGGCGGGAGTCGGCTCCTCGGCGGCACAGGTCGTGGTGGTGCGCGAGCTGCTGGTGGCCTCCGCCGGGAATGAGCTGTCGATCGCCGCCGTCCTGGCTGCCTGGCTGCTCTGGTCCGCGGCCGGGGCGTGGTTCGGCGGACGGGTTCTGGCCGGCTCGCGCCGCGAACCGCTGTGGCACCTCACGATGATCGCGCTGGCCGAGCTCGCCGTGCTGGCGCTGGCGCTGGGCCTGGCGCGCGGCGGCCTCTACGCACTGCGGGAGATGGCGGGCGGAGTCCTGGTGCAGTGGCATGTGGCGCCTCCGGCCGGAGGCACCGTCAGCTTGCCCCAGCTGCTGCTGCTCACGACACTGGTCACCGCGCCGGTCGGGGTGCTGCTCGGGTGGCAGTTCGCGGCAGGCTGCGCCTTGCTGCGACGCGATGGGGCGCCTTCAGACGAGGGAGCCGCCGGCGCGTATGTGGCGGACTCCGTGGGGCACCTGCTCGGGGGAGCGGCGCTCAGCGTGACCGCGGTCACCCGAGTACCCGGCGAGTGGGTGCTGACCACGGCCGCGGTTGTGGTGTTGGGCGGCGTGTGGCTGCTGCGACCGACGGTCGGGCGCCTCGGCGTAGGCATCGCTCTCACGGCAGTGCTGCTGCTCGGAGGTGCGGCGTTCCGCGAGCGCACGCTCGGGCTGCGATGGGCGCCGCACCGGCTGACGGCGTCGCTGGACGGACCCGCCGGAAACGTGGCGGTGCTAACAGGCGCCGGCGCCGAGCAGAGCTACTTCGCAAACGGGGTCCACGCCTTCGAGACGGCCGGGGCGCCCGCCGGCGAGCAATGGGTGCACCTCCCATTGCTGGCGCACCCGGCGCCGCGCCGCGTGCTGCTCGTCGGTGGCGGGCCACGTGCGCTGCGGGAGGTCCTGCGCCATGACCCCGAGCAGGTGCGCTACTTCGAGCTGGACCCGACGATCGTACAGGCCGTCCGGACGCACGCTCCCCCGGCGCTGCGAACCGCGCTGGACGACCCTCGGGTGGAGGTCTCCCTCCGCGATGCACGCCTGCGTCTCCCCGCGCTGATCCGCCGGGGCGAGCGGTACGATGTGGTGCTGGTGGCGCTCGGGGATCCGACGACGGCGCAGGTGAACCGCTACTACACACTGCGGTGGTTCCGGCTGGCGCGACGCGCGCTGGCGCCCGAAGGCATGGTCGCCTGCCACGTCATGTCCTCCGGTGACTACCTGAACGACGAGCTGCGGGCGTACGACGCCTGCGTGTTCCACACGGCGCAGCGCGCCGGATTCGCGGCTAGCGTCTTCCCCGGCGAGCAGATGACCCTTGTGGGAGCGCAGCAGCCCGAGGCCACGGCGCTCTTCGATGATGCGCTCGCGCTGGATAGGCGTCTCCGGACGCGGGGGCTCGACCCGGCGACGGTGCTGGCGGCCTTCTACGACGCGCTGGACCCGCTCCGGCGGGAGGACCGGCGGCGCGAGCTGGAGCAGGCAACGGGCGTGCGCCTCAACGACGACTTCACCCCGGCCTGCTACTACTACGCACAGACCCTATGGGCGAGCTGGTGGCGCGGACCGACGGGGCTCGTCCTGGCGCGGGCGCAGCGCTTGCAGGCCTGGCACGTCGCGGCGCTGGCGGCGGCGGTGACGCTGCTGCTTGGGGTACTGGCGCGTTGCAGCCGGACCGGGGCGCGGACTACGGCCTCGTGCGCGGTCTTCGTGGCGGGCGCGGGCGGGATGACCCTCGAAGTCGTGCTGCTGATCGCGCTCCAGAGCCTGTATGGGCATGTGTACGGGATCGTGGGCTATGCGGTTGGCGTGCTGATGGCCGGGCTGGCCCTCGGCGCGTGGCTCGCGCGACGGCGACCGGCCGCGCGGCCCCATCGGGCCCTGGCCGGAACGCTGCTGGGTCTGGCGCTGGCGGCGGGGCTGACGGGGGTCGCGCTGGTCGGGCTGCGCTTCCTGACGGGCCTGGCGGCGCCGACCGGCGTCCTTCCCGTTGCCGCGATCGCCCTGCTCATGGGTGTCACCGGCGTCGCCGCGGGGGCGACCTTCCCAAGGGCGCTCGCGGTGCTGGGCGACGCGGACGTGCGTGGGGCAACGGCGCTGTATGCCTTCGATCTGGTGGGCGCCGCATGCGGGGCGCTACTGGCCGGGCTGATCCTGGTCCCGCTTCTCGGAATCACCGCGACCTGCATCATCACAGTCGTCATTGCCGCATCCTCATCGTTTGTGACATACTCAGAAACCGGGGACAGGCACCGCTAGTCCACTGGGAATAGGTGCCTGTCCCCGGTCTTGCCCGCCGCACGGACGGGCGCACTGGCTTCGATCTCCGCCGGCCCATCGTGCTGCCCGTGAACGATGGGCTCGTGTATCGTGTTACATGGGATGAGGCGGGCGTACCGAGCCTCGAAGGCCCCATGCCGGGCCAGTGAACCGCGGGAGCGAACCCGATGAGCGATGCCGCTGAGAACCGCCCCAAGGCGAGTCTCACCATTGGCGGACAGGACGTGCCGCTGAACCACTTCGTGGAGTTGGCCCTCGTGGGCGTGATCCAGGGCTACCTGGGGGCCATGCGAGACATCCCACCGGGGGAGGTCGTTATCACCATCCCCGCCGCGCGCCGAGAAGCGTAGGGCCGTCAGCCGCTCGTAACGGGAGGCGGGAACTCGTCCGGGACCGTCTCCTCTACCTCGAGACCGTCCGTGGTCACCGCGCGGTCGAGGAACTCGCGGATTCCGGAGAACACCCCCAGTGCCGCCCGGTGGCGGAAGTCCACGGTCTTGAGGGCGGCTTCCTCGTCGGGGTTCGACATGTAGCAGCACTCCACCAAGACCCGCGGGCAGTCCGTCTCCCGCAGGACGTAGAAGGGCCGCCAGGAGATGAAGCGCGACTTCGTGCCGAGAGCCGCCGCGAGGTTCGCCTGGATCACCTGGGCCGGGAAGATGCTCATCGGCGTCCAGTAGTAGGTCTCCGTGCCGGCCACCGTGCGCCCGTCGCCGTCCCCGATGTGGTTGTTGTGGATGCTCACGAAGAGGTCGACGGCGGCGGCCTTGGGGAGGGCGCGGCGCGGTTCCAGGTCGCTGGCGGTCCCTTCGGCGGGACTTCCGAAGCCCGTATCGGTCTCCCGGGTCATGAACACCGTCGCCCCGGCTTCCTGTAGCATCTGCCGCACGCGGAGGGCGATGTCGAGGTTGGCCCACTTCTCGAGGTACCGCGTCGGGCCCGAGGCGCCGCTCCAACGGCCACCGTGGCCCGGGTCGAGGCCGATCAGCTTGTCCTGCAGGCTGGCGGAGGGGTACGGGCGGCGGACATCGATGATCAGCGCGCTGTCGCCCTCGAAGTAGACGCTGTAGCCGGTCTGCTGACGCTGGGGGAGATGGAGCGTCAGCTCGGCGGTGTTCGTGGTCTTCTGGACCTGCTCGATGGCGAGGATCGCGTCGGCCCCGGTGAGCTGGCGCACCCCGTACTGCGAGAGGCGGCAGTTGTAGAGGTCCACCACCAGCGCCGCCGGGCGGAGGCGCTGAACCACGCGGAAGGGGATCGGCGCGGTGATGGCGAGGGTGACTCGCGTGCCCTTCTCATAGGGGCGGGCTGCGACATCGGTCACCTTGGTCTGCGAGGGCGCCGTGCCTTCCGGCAGGAGCGTCGCGATCGCGGCGCCGACGTAGGCCTCCTGGCTGTCCCCGAGGCGGATGCGGTACCACTCGCCCTCGCGCCGCACCACCGCGAGCTTGAGCCCGGCGGGCAGCACGGTGACCCGATCGTACTCGTCCGACGGCCCCGAGCGGATCGCGGCGTTCTCCACCATGATCTTCACAACCCGCTCAGGCGCCTCCGTCTGGGCCGACACTCCCGTCGCGCAAAGCCAGATCGCCCACAGCATGCCGATGGCCTCCGTAGCCTGGGATACCGCGCCGTCAGCATACAACACCTCCCGGCTCCGTGCAACTCGGCGGAGGCCGCGGGGCCTGCGTGGCGTGGCTTATGGGGGCAGGTGCCCGTTGCCCCCCCGGCGAAGCGGTCGAGAGGGAGCCGGTCGCACCAGGCATTGCCCGGGCAACCCAAGCCAGCGGCCCGGAGGGAGCGAGGGACATGGGCATCTCAGCTGTCGCGCGGGTCTACGCGCTATTGTTGGGCGGGATCGTCGCGGCGGGCCTGATCGGCTGCGGCGGATCGGATCAGCCGGCGTACAACGAGGCCCTCTACGAGGACCCCTCCTACGCGCCGAATGAGGACCTCGACGGCGACGTCCCGTCCGTCAGCCTGGGCGGGTACACCTTCAGCACCACGAGCGACCAGCTCCACCACGCCTACCTCGGGGCGGACCCCGGGACGGAAGGGTGGGTCGGAGAGGGCTTCGGCAACCAGGTCGGCGCCCTCGCTGTCCTCGACTACAGCTACGGTGGCCTCGTGTCGGGGGTGAAGACGCTGCGGATCCGCCAGACCGCTCGCCTGCGGACGCCGGACGTGCTGGTCGATTCGCTCAGCTGGGTCGCCGAGGACACCGCGGGCAACGTGCACTACCTGAAATACAAGAACGTGGTGAACGGGCAGACGATGACGATGGGGGTGGCGCGGGGCGACCCGGTCTGCTTCCTCCTGCCTGCCGCCGTTACGGTCGGCAAGACCTGGTACGTCTACTACCGGGGCGTGAAGGAGGAGATGCACAAGGTCCTGAGCCTCAGCGCCTCCTCGCAGGGCACGTCCGGTCTCGCGCAGGTCATGTTCGTCCATGACGACAACTTCGATGGGACCTTCGCGACCAGTTGGAGCGGGCCCGATGACCGGGACGACCTCTTCCTCTCTCCCAGTAGCTACCTGCACTCGCGGAAGCTGAGCCAGAACCCCACGGGCGGGCTCGTGAAGCGGTAGCGGTTCTTGACGTAGTAGCCCCTCCGGGCTATCATCCGGCCATACCAGGTCTGGTCCTCGAGGGAGGTGATGGCGATGCAGAAGACGACCGTTGGACTTGCTCACGGGGAACGCTTCTCGCCGCCCATCTCCTGCGAAGGCGCGGGCCGTCGGTAGACGGCCGGCTGCGACTGCTCACAGGGCTGCGGGAGACTCCCGCAGCCCTGTTCCGTTCTACGGGCCCTCGAGCCCGTCACCAGGAGGTGAGCTGAGTTGAGTCACGCCACGAACCATCACCGGGGTGCGCCCCGTCAACCGCAGGTGAGACCGAGATGTCAGAGGCAAGCCCACTACCTCCCGCGTTGCGGGATCTGGCTGAGGACCAGCTGATCGATGGACTGTTGCGTCAGCTGAAGTCCGGCAAGGAAGCTACCGTATACGTCGTCTACAAGGACTCGGCAAGCGGGCGGCGGCTCTACGCGGCGAAGGCCTACCGCGATCTGGAGCACCGCTCGTTCCGCCGTGACGAGCTGTACCGCGAGGCCCGCGTCATCCTGGACGAACGCGTCGCCCGCGCCGTGCAGCGAAAGACGCGGTTCGGGCGCGAGGTGGCCTTTGGGATGTGGAGGAGTGAGGAGGCAGCGATGCTGCGGCAGGCGTTGGACGCCGGCGTCTCCGTGCCGGAGGTCATCGCGGAGCGCGGCTCCGCCATCCTGATGGAGTACATCGGCGATGAGCGAGGGCCGGCGCCGATGCTCGCGGAGGTCCATCTCGCGCAGAGCGAGGCGCAGCAAGCCTTCGAGACGGTCATCAACGACATCGAGGCGCTGCTGCGGGCGGACATCATCCACGGCGACCTCTCGCCGTTCAACGTGCTTTACTGGCGCGGGGAGACCGTCATCATCGACATGCCACAGGCCGTCGATGCGCGGCTGAACCGCCACGCCCGGGAGCTGCTGGCGCGAGACGTCGCGAACGTCTGCGCCTATTTCGGTCGAGCGGAGGCCGAGGCGATCACGGCGAGGCTGTGGGGGCTGTACATGCGGGCGAGGTTGTAGCGCAAGGACCCGGGG
>Ga0233425_10003984_pt1 | contig 25663 bp, 8 predicted proteins | sample Watercolumn_Towu_2_FD_181712 | JGI IMG/M metagenome (GOLD analysis project Ga0233425, IMG submission 181712) | Freshwater microbial communities from Lake Towuti, South Sulawesi, Indonesia - Watercolumn_Towuti2014_140_MG | ecosystem: Environmental > Aquatic > Freshwater > Lake | place: Indonesia... | reverse complement strand
CAGGCCGAACCCGACTCGCCCGTATTCACGTGCGATGTGCGCGGCATCGGGGAGTCGCGCCCCGATACGTGCGGCACCAATTCGTTTCACGACCCGTACGGGTGCGACTATTTCTACGCGATTCACGGCCTGATGCTGGACAAGCCCTACCTGGGCCAGAAGACCTTGGATGTGCTGAGCGTGCTGGATTGGCTGGCCAGCCTCGGCCACACCGAGGTCCACCTGGTGGCGAAAGGTTGGGGCGCATTGGCGGGGACATTTGCCGCTGTGCTGCACGACGGCGTGAGGCAAGTGACGCTGAAGAATGCGCTGACATCGTACGACGACATCGCTCAATCCGAGGAATACGCCTGGCCGCTGTCCGCGCTGTTGCCCAACGTGCTGGCCCATTTCGATCTACCGGACTGCTACCGCGCGCTGCAGGCCAAAGGGCTGCGCAATCTGGAACCCTGGAACGCGGCGGCCAAAGTGTAGCTCTTAGTTGTTTGGTTTCTGTATCTTCAAGGAAAGCGGCGAAGCCATCGAAGACTTGCCGGAAAACCACGCCGCTTCGGCAACCTCCTCAACGGGTCCGCGAGTGCCCCAATCAAGATCCTTCGGCCGCGACCCATGGCAGCACGGGAAACCTTTGACCGGCGCGTCCCTACGGTGGAACTGAAGCGGTTCTTCGTGCAAAAGCGGCCCACCGACTGTTTCAAGGCTGGTTCAAGCGTAGCAGCTTGTGCTGGGGGGAAACGCCGCGACCCGAACTAGTCCGTGCTCATTGCGGAGTCGACGCCGCTGGGTGGCTTTGGGATACTGTGGCGATAAGAGCCGTTCCTGAAGACGGGTCCAAGCGAATTTGCGAGTTCGCGGACAGCAATGGCAAAGCGAGGGAAGAGATCGCTGACGTACAAAGGTCCACAGCCCGCAGGTTACGACGCGGTTTTGTTCGGGATCACGTCGCTACTGGAGGGGGCTCGACGGGCTTCCGCGCGCTCCGTCAACGCCATTATGACGCGTACATACTGGGGAATCGGGTGTCGGATCGTGGAATTCGAGCAGGAGGGAGAAGAACGGGCAGGGTACGGCGCCGAGATTCTCAAGCGTCTCTCGGCAGACCTGACGCGGCGTTTCGGCCGGGGGTCTTCTCGCGTGAATCTCCAAAACATGAGGCTCTTCTACCGGCAATGGCCAATTCGCCAGACACCGTCTGACAAATGGCTCCATCCGATGATGTAATCGAGGTCATCCCAGAACTCGACCGCGTGGATGTCCGCTGCTTGCCAATAAGCTCTCTCTGTCACCAGTGCTTGCCGAAGGCTTGGAGTGTGTCCCGACCGATCTGGGTTTTTTGACTTCTCTGTATGAAGTACTACGATGGACGCAGTTTTCCAGCTGGGAGTCCGACGCAGATTTCGTCTGTGAAGCCCTCTTGATCGGCGCGGGAGAACGGCCACTCAAGAGGGTTTGGCGAGGGAAGCATTTGCCATATGTTTACACTTCCGCGTTTGGCACTCATTGTATGGGCCGCGTGGCTTGTGCTCCTGCTGACGCTCGCGGGATCCTTCTGCTTGCGGATCTGGCATCCCCATTTCTTTCCAGTCACCGCTATGGTTGTCTGGCTTCTGGTCTCAGGAACGCTCCTAGTCTGTCGCGCGGCGTGGCTGATGACATTCGGGACGCAACGTCGGCGTTCCGCAACTTGGCTGCTGGTCGGAACCGCCCCGTTGTGGTTTGTGGCAGGCCACGTCGCTTACGGTCTTGAGTCGTTCTATGGACGTGACGTCTCGTTAAGCTATGCGCTGAGGACGCTTGTCCCCCTGGGTGAATCGTTGATGGACCTGGAGGCCCGAATCCGTTATCCGGTGCGCACGACGGGGGCGAGGGTAGTGATGATCTCTCCGCCCGTGGATGATGCAGCGGAGCAAGTGGCAGCGATGGATACGCATGTCTGCCAGTTGGAAAGGCGCATCGGCAGGCCGCTGGACAAACCAGTCCATTGGGTGCGCGGACCGCTCTTCGGCATCCAAGGAAAAGCAATCATCGGCTTGTGCATGGGAAGTCGGCCGGAGGAATCGAAATGGCGGGGACGGCAGTTGGACCCGCTCGACAGACACGAGGTGGCGCATTGCGTCATCAACATGATATGTCCTCCGTGGGCTGAACCGCATGCGTTGCTTGTAGAGGGATGGGCGGAAGCCAACACGGGGCACGACACCACGTGGCTGGCGGACCGGGCGTGGGAATACCGCGAGCGAGGCCAGACATTTCCGATTCGCGAACTCGCCGGCCCCGCGTGGGCTGGACGCCATGAACTTCCGGTCTATGTGCAAGGGGCTCCGCTTGTCAACTATCTCCTTGAAACATACGGCCCGAGCAAGTTCTTCGAGCTGTACAGTGCAAGCCGTCGGCTCTCCTTTCCCCATGATTGCCGTCGCATTCTGGGTGTCGATCTGTCTGAGATTGAAACTGGATACTGGACTGCGGTCGAGCGCCTGGTGATTTCCGACGGACCTCCGGAGCGGCGGCGATTAGCGGGCATTGCGCTCGATCCTGGTACTGACCCGCGTGAGTGGCACGCGTTCCTGGACGAGTACTTTGCTACCCTTGCGGCGCGCCTTGCCGGCTACGAGAACTGCCGCCAGACGATCGAAGTGACGAACGCTTGGAGCGACGCGCAGGGGAAGCGGCGCGTATATGATTGGCGCTGCTTCTTCACGCGATCCGGTCCGTTGCGCTCGCTGGTGACGGAGAGCGAACGACGGCAGATGAACTACGTCGCTGTCGCTCATCCGGAACATCCCTTCAGGGCGACTCGCGAGTCGCCGGATGAACCGTGGAAGATTCGGCGACCTTCGGACACCGGTAGTGATCGCCTCTACCGATCCATGCGGAACGAGATCGAGTTGGCGGGATTTTCGGATATCGCCGGACTGACATCCTCGGCCTTTCAGAACCGCGCGGACTGGTCTTCGGTGGCACTCACGAGCTTTGAGCCTTTCCACGAGGCTGGGAAACGCTATTTGCGTCTCCGTTTCCAGGATCGCACAACCAGTAACCAACCGCCCTGGCGTGCAGTTACGTTTGTTCTCTCGGTTGACGAGTCCTACGCTATGCGTTCGTGCGAGTACGAGGATCCCAGGCCAGACGGTGCCCCTCTGCGCACGGAGGTGGAGTATGATTTCCGCGACGGCAGCCCGGTCTATCGGTCACTCGAACGAACAGACCGCCGTTCAGGCCGCGGGCTGATTGAGTCCGTATGGCGAGTGGTTCAACGAGAGTACGGCGCTAGTCCAGCAGAAGACTTCACCGCCGAACGACTCCTGCGTGGTCGTGTCGTGGAAGAAAGACCATTTTCTCCCTTCGGACGAGTACCGCGCCCGACGATGAGGTGGTCGCGCTGGCTGGTGGTCGCTGGAGTAGTCTGGCTGCTGGCAGGCTTGACCGGTTTGAGAAGGAAACGGACAGATCGGGCGCAGCAGTCCGGCTCGGATCGAGAAGCGGATCGCGTCAGGTGATTGAAGATCGCTTCATCGATTATCTGCATGGCTTGGTTCGAACGGTCGCTCCCTGGATCGGGCAGCCTGCCGACGTTCGCGGGTTCAGATTCTGTCCAACTCGGTTTGTTACCCCAGAAACCGGCAGTCCGCGTCGCAGTGCGTCTTGATGTAGTTCAGGCACTCGTCTTTCGTGCCGGAGAAGCCGACGCTTTCCCAACCCAGCGGTTCCTCCCGATCCACCGGCCAGATCGAACAGGTTCCTTCGTGGTTTTTCACCACCTTCAAGGTTCCGTCCTGCCAGTCCCGATATTCCTCGGACATGGGTCATCTTCCCCGGCGCCACACGCAACGATTCCCGATGTGAGGCGATTATACCATGCCGCGAGCAGGCTCGCAGGTCACGTTGTGCAACGCCCATCCGCAAATCACGTGTTCGTCCTGCGCGAGGCAGTCCCAGGCGGCCGAAGGATTCGCAACGCTGTTTTTCCTCCTCTCCTCAGCAATGTGCCACAAAAACCGTGCGCGTGCTTGCGATGACCGTTCATTCTGAACAAGATGAGTTGAGTTCATCCGACGCTCAATCTTCAAATGGGTTCGGTGACGGAACTTAAGTGTTTCCGGGAACAGTCGGGCTGCGTTTGCTCCCCGGGCGATCAAGTGATGCAACTCGCCGTCGCTCCTGGACTTGTTCAGTGACTCATCGTCGTACCGTGGCGCGTTACTTCGTGTTGATCTGCCTCGTGACTTCGTTGCGGTTGGAGAGAAGTTCAGGTAATCGCCGGCGTGCGGCGCGCTCTGGCGACAGTGGCTCACAGCGGAAGGGTGACTCGGTCATGAAGACGAATGATCTACAGAGTGGAGTCGGGAACATTTGGCGACGGCTGTTTTTTCCGTGGGTGGCAGCCATCCTGGAAGTCGCAGCGTTCGGTGCTCCGGTGCTCGCCGGCGAATTTCCCCCGAGTGCCACGCCGACGCCCGCGGGAGCGGTGGCCCCTCCCGGAACTTCCCGCGATCCGTCGAACTCGCCCTTTGACTATTTCCCATTGCGCATCGGGAACCGCTGGGAATATCGCGCCACATACCGACTCACCGGCCGCATCGCATTCGACGCAACGGCCGTGCTGACGATCGAAGGCAGTGAGCGACTCGGCGCGCGAACCTATTTCAAAGCCGTCTGCAAGGTCACGGGCGTACTCAGTAATCCCACCACCGTCAGCTACTATCGGCCGGCGGCGGAAGGTATCTGGCAGGCCGATGTGGACGACGGCAAGGTGACCGAATCCCTGCTCCTCCCTGCGCCGCTCGCGCCTGGGACGAAGTGGAACACCAGCTTGCGCGACGACGTTTTTTTTGGACGCGTGGCAGCGAGGCAGGAAGCCAGACCCGGAGGGAGTGTGCAGTGTGGCAGCCGTTTGTTCAGGAATTGCGTGCAGATCTCCAGTGACGTGGACTCCAAGGTGGGAAAGGTAAGACAGGATCAGTGGCTCGCTCCGGGAGTGGGCGTGGTGAAGCAAACGCAGCAAGGCCCATTCTGGTCAATGGAATCCGTGTTGACCGGTTTTCGCGGCGCGGAAGCACCCAGGAGCCCTGACTCCAAACCGGTTGGCGGTGCACCATGAATCCGTGCAGAGATGGTGCCCGGTGGATGACGAGGTCGACTTGATGCAACGGCTTGATTTCACCTCGCGCCCGGAGTTCTCGAATCTTGTCGAACTACTGCGCGCGCGGGCCGCCGACCAGGCGGAATCAACGGCCTTCACCTACCTGATGGACGGTGAACGGGAAGAAGTCTCCTGGACGTACGATCAAGTCGATTGCCGTGCGCGCAGCGTTGCTGCTCGGTTGCAGGATATCGGCGCGGCAGGTCAGCCAGTTCTCGTTGTCTATCCACCGGGCCTCGACTTTCTAGCGGGTTTCTTTGGGTGCCTCTATGCAGGGGCCATCGCCGTCCCCGTCGCTCCACCGCGCCCCAATCGTCCGTTGTCACAACTCGCCCGAATCGCGGCCGATACACGGGCCCTGGCAGCGTTGACTACGGATGCGCTGTTGATGCAACTTCGGCCCGGGATGTCCACGTTCCCGCCGCTCGATGCCCTGCCCTGGATTGAGTCCGACCTGGTCGCCACCGCGGAAGCGGGAGCGTGGCGTGCGCCGTCGGTCCACGGCGAGACACTGGCTTTTCTGCAGTACACGTCAGGGTCTACCGGTTCACCCAAGGGCGTCATGGTGAGCCACCACAATCTGCTCTATTCGGAGCAACTCATCAAGGACGCGTTCGGACTCAACGCCACGTGTCGCGGCCTCGGCTGGCTCCCCCTCTACCATGACATGGGCTTGATTGGCATCGTGCTGCAGTCGGCATACCTCGGCTCGCCTTGTGTGCTCATGTCACCCGTGTCATTTCTGCAGCGCCCGCTGCGGTGGCTGCAGGCAATCACACGGCACCGGGCCACGACCTCCGGCGGGCCCAGCTTTGCGTACGAGATGTGCGTGCGAGGTATTCGACCAGAGCAGCGAGAAGGCCTGGACCTGAGCAGCTGGGATTTGGCGTTCAACGGCGCCGAGCCAGTCCGCGCGGATGTGATCGATCGATTCTGCGACGCCTACGGGCCATATGGATTCCGACGAGAGGCCTTCTACCCCTGCTACGGCCTGGCGGAAGCGACTTTGATCGCCACCGGCGGCGCCAGGCGAGACAGGCCCAAGCTCCTGTCCGTGCCCGCGGAATCACTGCAGCTCGGCAAGATCGTTGGGGACAACGGACAACCCGCGGCCTCTCGAGTGCTCGTCGGATGCGGACGTGCACTAGGCAACGAACGTGTTGTGATCGTCGATCCACAGACGCGACGACGGTGCGCCGACCGGCAGATCGGCGAGGTCTGGTTGTCGGGCGGTAACGTGACCCAAGGGTACTGGAATCGCGCGCAGGAGACCCAAGAGACGTTCCGTGCCCGACTGACTGGGCCTGACGAGGGACCATTTCTGCGGACCGGCGATCTGGGTTTTCTTTGTCAAAATGAGTTGTACATCACGGGGCGAATCAAGGAAGTCATCATCGTTCGCGGGCGCAATCACTATCCTCAAGACATTGAACTGACGGTGGAACGCAGTCATCCCGCCTGCGATGCGCGGCGCGGTGCGGTCTTTTCCGTGGACCGCGAGGGCGTCGATCGCACCGTGGTGGCACAAGAGGTCAAACGTGAATTCCTGCGGTCGCTGGATTCCACAGAGGTCATCGCCCGCGTCCGCACCGCAATCAGCGACGAACACGATCTGCAAGTCGACGATGTGTTGTTGCTGAGACCCCTGAGTATTCCCAAGACCAGCAGCGGCAAGACACAACGTTGGGCCTGCCGCTCCGCCTTTCTTGAAGGACAGCTGGAAACCGTGGCGGAATGGCATCGGCCTGACGTTGATTCGGTCTCCGAACAACCAGCCGCGCCGTCACCGTTTCTGCCGGATACGGCACCTGCACTCGACCGCCCAGGACAGGAAGCGATCACGGATTGGCTGGTCAATCGCCTGGCCGTCCGTTTGCAGTTGCCTCCCCGCGAGATTGACGTGCAACAGCCGCTGGCACGCTACGGTCTCGATTCGGTGGCAGCCGTCAACCTGGCGGAAGAACTGGCGAAGTGGTTGGGACGCCCGCTCGAGCCAGTGCTGGCATACCAATACCCAACGGTTGAGCTGCTCGCGCGGCATTTGTCCCAGGAGATGCCCGCCGCCGTGCATGACGATTCGGCTCCACCGTCTCGCGAGTACCGGCAGGAGCCCATCGCCGTCATCGGTCTCGGTTGCCGCTTTCCCAGTGCCCAGGATCCCGCTTCCTTCTGGGATTTGCTGCGCGATGGCGTGGATGCGATCGGCGAACTGCCCGCTGATCGCTGGGGCGCCGATCGGTTCCGCCAGGCGGTTACGGCCGAGGCCTCTCCGGCACTTCTGCGCGGCGGGTTTCTGCCTCACATCGAGGACTTCGACCCGCACTTCTTCAATATCTCCCCGCGCGAAGCAGCTCTCATGGATCCACAGCAGCGGCTGTTGCTGGAGGTCGCGTGGGAAGCGCTCGAGCACGCAAACCTTGACCCCACGTCCCTGGCCGGCAGCCGCACCGGCGTCTTTGTGGGAATCAGTTCGGTTGACTATTCACGATTGCTGTTGACGCACGGCGCCGGTGTTTCGGCGTATTCGGGCACCGGACAAGCCCTGAGCATCGCGGCCAACCGGCTGTCCTATGTGTTCGATTTCCGCGGCCCCAGTCTGGCTATTGATACGGGATGCTCTTCGTCGCTGGTGGCGTTACACCAAGCCTGCCAAAGCCTGCGGCACTTCGAGTGCGACCTGGCGCTGACGGGAGGAGTGAATCTCATTCTGCAGCCGGAGTTGACCGTGGCCTTCTCGCAGGCCGGGATGCTGGCTGCCGACGGCCGCTGCAAGACGTTTTCCGCCGACGCCGACGGTTATGTCCGCAGCGAAGGCTGCGGAGTCGTCATCCTGAAACGGCTCGCGGATGCGGTCCGCGATCATGACCGCGTGTGGGCACTCGTCCTCGGTTCCGCAGTGAACCAGGACGGGCGCAGTAACGGTCTGACCGCGCCCAACGGTCCATCCCAGCGAGCGGTCATCCGGGCCGCACAGGATGATGCGGGTGTCACTGCAGCTGAGATCGACTACGTGGAATCACACGGCAGCGGCACTCCACTCGGTGATCTCATCGAATTCACAGCGCTGAATGAGGCTTTCCCCAACGAACAATCCGCAGCCCCGACCTGTTGGGTGGGCTCCGTCAAGACAAATATCGGTCACCTGGAAGCTGCAGCGGGGATTGCCGGTTTCATCAAGACGGTACTCGCCCTGGCTCACGAGCTCATTCCGCCTCACCTCCATTGCTCCCAGCCGAATCCCCGACTTGCGCAGCCCGGCTCCCGCCCGGCAGTCGCCTGTGGATCCCGGCCTTGGGTCCGCGGCGACCGGAAGAGATTGGCGGGGGTGAGTTCCTTTGGTTTTGGCGGCACCAACGTGCACGCGATCCTCGCAGAAGCTCCACCGCCTGCCGCTGCCGGCACCTGCTCGGACCGGACAGCACACATACTGACCCTGTCCGCGAGAGGGCCGAAAACTCTCGCAAAACTTGCGGCGCGATATCGCAAGTGGCTCGCTGGACACCCACGGCTTCCGCTGGCCGATGTTTGTCATACAGCGAATACGGGGCGAGCGCGTCTTCGCCATCGCCTGGCAGTCGTGACCAACTCGACCACGCAACTGTGCCAGGATTTGGAGGCGTTTGAGAAGCAGGACCGGCCAGCGAGTCTGCATATCGGCACGGCAGACCCGGCCGACTGCCAACGACTGGTCTTCGTCTTCCCCGGACAGATCCCCCTCCACGCGCACGCACTTCAGTGGTTATGGGAGGCACACCCTGCCTTCTTGACGATGCTGGAGGAATATGACCGCGTCTTCAAGGCCGCACTCCACGGGTCACTACTCGAGTTCCTGGGGACTCCCGATAGGGAGAGTCCTCCACCTGACCTCGCGCGGCCGGCGTCGTTTGCGGTGCTGTGTGCTGTGGCGCGACTTTGGATGTCGTGGGGTGTGAGACCTGATATCGTATTCGGAACTGGCGTGGGTGAGTTCGCCGCCGCCCATGTCGCCGGGGCCTTCTCCTTTGCGGCCGGATTGCGGCTTGCCACGGCCAGTGCGTCCCTCTTCGATCGCGCTGCCCGTTCCACATGCCCGACCGGCACCCGTACCGCATTTGAGGATGCCTGCCAGGAAACCAGCTATTCAATGCCGCTCATGACAATCGCGTCCGGTAGCGGTAAACCAATTGGCCCCGACGACATAGCTCGTGCCGAGTATTGGCGTCAACGTTGTGCCCCGGCAACTGACGATGCTTCAGCAGTATCGGCACTGTGCGCAGAGGGCTGCCGCATATTCATTGAATTGGGTGGCCGGACCGGCCATCCGATTGTCGACCATCAGGACGCCGCGGCCAACCAACCTCTCTGGCTCGCCAGCCTGGACAAACGAGTCACCAGACCGATGATCCATGAGAGCCTCGCGGAACTCCATGTCCGGGGGATGGCAATCGATTGGCGTGAATTCGACCGAGGTCGTTCGCTTCGCAAAGTGAGTTTGCCGCTCTATCCGTTCCAGCAGCAACGCTGCTGGTTCGACAGGGAGGAACCGGACGACGACTGTTTCACGAGTGACGAGTCCGCGGCCGATAAGACCCGGCCATTGGATGCGTGGTTCCATCAGGCGAACCGGCTTCCACCATCGCAGCCGCGAGCGGCGACGGACGGCATGCTGCCCGCGGGAGTCTCGGCATTGGGCAGCCTGCTCGGCTCTCCAACGCTCGGCAAGCCGCGGCAGGCTCTGCGTTCAAACGAAGTCCTGATCGAGATTGCGGCATCCGGTGAGGTCGATGGGCACAGTCTGAACTGTGCTCTGCCCGCCAGTAGTCCTCCGTCAGTCATCGGCTGTGCCGGCCGCGTCCTGGCCACAGGGACCGGTGTCACCCGTATCTGCGAAGGTGATCACGTCCTGGCCGTGGTGCCGTCGCACGTTGTTCACCAAGTTGCCGTCTCCTGCGATCGTGTGGTCACCGTCCCAGCGCACATGGCGAATCGCCAGATGGCGCTGCAGGTGGTTCCATGGCTCACGGCATTCCACGCTCTTACCCACGTCACGCGTGTCCACGCCGGCGACCGGATGTTGGTCGCAGGCGCCGAGAGCCCCTTGCGACAGGCGGTGGTGGAGTTGGCGCAGCGCTGCGGCGCGCACGTCGAATCAGCGCCGGGTGGTACTCAAGGGGAACATTCGGGGGCCGCCTTGCTGGTACGGTGCCCGAACGGCGAACCGCTCGCGCCGCTCCTGGCGCAGCTTCCTCCGGACAGCCACGTTCTCGATCTTGACGGACAAGGCCAACCAGACCAGGGATTGATCCGCCGCTGCCGTCCCGATGTTGCCTATGAACACATCGATATCGCAGCACTCGCGCAAGACGAACCCGCGCTGATGGAACGACTGCTCGCGCAAGTCGTGGCAGGACTCCACGCTCACAGCCCGACTCCGTTGGCCTCCCAGGACGCAGGCCTCTGTCACCAATGTTTGCCGGGTGATTCCGCGTCACGGTTGAGTCTGTTGATGGACTTCCTGCAGTGTGACGTGGCCCGTTTGCTGGGACTCAAGCCCGAAGATGTGGCCCCGCATGAGCCGCTCATTCACCTCGGCGTTGATTCCCTGATGGCGCTCGACCTGCGTAATCGTGTAATGGGCCATTTGGGTGTCGATGTGCCACTCACCGCGATCATGCAAGATACCTCCGTGGCCAGTCTGGCAGCCGTGATATCCGAACAGATGGCGGCAGATCCGGAATCGAGCCGTTCGCGCGGTGCTGCTGCGCCGACGGCCGTGCAAACCGACTCCGAGGGACAAGCGGCGGACCGAAGTCCACACGATGCATCGAATGGAGCCGCCCAACGACCTCAAGACGGCGCAGGCGGTGACGTGACGTGGATCGAGGGCGAGCTATGAACGTCGCCGAGTTCCTTGGGAATCTGCGCGCTCAAGGCATCGAAGTATGGGCCGAAGGCGGCCGACTGCGGTACCGCGCGCCCCGCGAAAGTCTGACCCCGGAAACGCTGGCAGAACTGCGGCTGCGCAAGTCCGAGATCTTGGCGCACCTGCCGGCACCTGCGGTGCCGCGCACAACGCCTGTCAACCACGCCGATGCTTCTTTTCCGTTGACCCATGGCCAAAAGGCATTGTGGTTTCTGCACAAGCGTGCTCCGGACAGCGCGGCATATCACGTGGCCTTCACGGCGCGCGTGCGATCGAACGTGGATGTCTCCGCCCTCAGCCGCGCGTTCCGACAGCTTGTTGCCCGGCATGCCAGTCTGCGGACTACCTACACGGTTCACAACGGTGAACCGGTGCAGCACGTTCATGCCGACGCCGTCTTTGGCTTTGAACAGATTGACGTCGCGGAACTGTCGCCCGAACAACTCCACCGCGAGATTGCCAAGGACTACCGTCGCCCGTTTGACCTCGAGCGTGGACCGGTTGCACGCCTGTCGATTTACACGCGTGCACCAGACGACCATGTCCTGCTATTGACGATTCACCACATTGCCTGCGACGCCTGGTCGCTCTGGCTTTTGCAGGACGAGTGGCGGGAACTCTATACGGCGGATCGAGCCGGCCATCCCGCACGACTGGCCCCTCTGTCACATTCCTTGAGAGACCACGTTGCCTGGCAAGTTCAGATGCTGGCCGGTCCCGAAGGACGCGCGCACTGGGAGTTCTGGCGGGATCACTTGACAGGCAAACTGCCAGTCTTGAATCTGACCACCGACCATCCGCGCCCGTCGGTTCTGACCGAGAACGGAGCCTCGGTGGCGTTTCGTCTCCCTGACCGCCTCGCGCAGCAACTCCGACAGACGGCAAAGGAGGAACGTTGTACTCTCTACACCGTTCTGCTGACCGCATTCCAAATCCTCCTGCATCGCTATACGGGACAGGAGGACATCCTGGTTGGTTCACCCACCACGGGACGCAGCCAACTGGAATCCGCGAACCTCGTCGGCTATTTCGTGAATCCGGTCGTATTGCGCGCGGAGTTGTCCGGACGCCTGACGTTCCGGGAATGCCTGCAGCGGACGCGTCAGACGGTCTTGGCAGCGATGCAGCACCAGGACTACCCCTTCCCACTGCTGGTCGAACGAATCAAGGGAGACCGCGACTCGTCGCGATCGCCGATCTTTCAGGCGCTCTTTGCCCTGCAGCGTTCGCAGATGTCCTCGCCCGTCGGAAACCTGATCGGCATGCCACGCGACGGTGCGCGCATCGATTGGGGCGGTCTCGCGCTGGAGCCGTTCGACATGCCGCAACAGGAAGGGCAATTCGAACTGGCACTCGAAATCGTCGAGACGGCCGAGTCGCTTTCGGGCGTCTTCAAATACAACACGGACCTGTTTCACTCGGCCAGCATCGAACGCATGTGCGGACATTGGAAGGTCCTGCTCGAAGGTGCCGTTCTCCAGCCGACCCAACAGGTCTCTCGACTGCCGCTGCTGCCCTCTACGGAAAGCTCACAGCTCTTGACGTGGGGTAGAGTACCGAGCAGAACGGGCTCAACGGAAACGCACCAAGGTGCGCCGCTCCCGATTGCGAAGCCGAAATGCGTGCACGAGTGGTTTGAAGTTCAGGCACTCCATTCTCCCAATGCGGTGGCGGTCGAATGTGACGGCCAGTTGCTGACCTATCAGGAACTCAACACGCGCGCCAACCGACTGGCTCGCTGCTTGCGCCTGCAGGGAGTCACTCGCAACGTCGTCGTGGGGATTCCCGGCGAACGTTCGATCGATTATGTCGTGGGGATATTGGGAATCCTCAAAGCTGGCGGGGCCTATCTGCCGCTAGCCGCCAATGAACCGGGGGATCGTTGGGTCGCGATGCTGGCCGAAAGCAGGGCAGCCATCGTGCTGGCGCAACGGCGGTTCCTGTCCGCACTTCCCGCTGGCACATGCCCTGTGATGTGCCTCGATGATGAGCAGCAGGTCATCGCGCAACAGCCCGGGCACAATCTGCCATGCACGTCTCGGCCGGACGACCTGGTTTACGTGATGTTTACCTCCGGTTCCACGGGCCATCCCAAAGGCATTGCCGTGGTACACCGCGGTGTTGTGCGGCTGGTGCGCGATCCGGACTACGTCCAGTTAAGCGCAACAGAAGCCATTCTGCAGTACGCGCCGTTGTCCTTCGATGCCTCAACGTTTGAGATCTGGGGAGCACTGCTCAACGGGGGCAGATTGGTGATCGCTCCCCCAGGACCGAAATCACTGGCCGAGTTGGCTGCCATCGTCAATCGGCATCAGATTACCACGTTGTGGCTGACCGCGGGTCTGTTTCATCAGCTGGTCGATGCAGGAATCGAGAAGCTCAACGGTCTGCGTCAGTTGCTTGCCGGCGGAGATGTGTTGTCACCGGCGCACGTGGCGCGCGCTCGGGCGGCTCTGCCGAACTGCCGAGTCATCAACGGCTACGGGCCCACGGAAAGCACAACGTTCACCTGCTGCCATCCGATCACCGCATCCCTGCCGGCCTGCCGCCCGGTTCCCATTGGTCGCCCGATTGCCGGCACGCACGTTGTCGTACTGGACTCACAATTGGAGTTGGTCCCGATTGGCCTGCCTGGCGAATTGTACATCGGGGGTGACGGATTGGCTCGGGGGTATCTGCAGCGACCCGAGCTGACAGCTCAGCAATTCACGCCGGACCCGTTCGCTTCCACGCCGGGCGCTCGCCTCTACCGTTCCGGAGACCTGGTGAAGTGGCGAACGGACGGAAGCCTGGAATTTCTCGGCCGCCTGGATCGCCAGCTCAAGATTCGCGGATTCCGGATCGAGCCGGACGAAATCGAGACAGTACTCGCCGCGCACGACGCCGTCCGCGAGGCAGCGGTCGTGGCCCACGGCGACCGCCAGGACCAGAAGTACCTTGTGGCGTACGTTGTACCCGAGCGGCAGCCGGGACCAACTCGTGACGAACTGCGGCATTTCCTGCATGGCAGGTTACCAGACTACATGGTGCCGTCGACGTTTGTCACTCTGGATTCGCTGCCGCTCAACACGAACGGAAAAGTCAATCGGCACGCGCTACCGGCACCGCCTCAACGCCAGCAGGTCCTTTCCGGCCGCAATGCACCCCCGATTACTTCCACCGAACGCGCATTGGCGGACCTGTGGTCACAGCTCCTCGAGATCTCGCACGTCGGTATCCAGGACAATTTCTTCGCCCTCGGCGGTCACTCACTCCTGGCCACCCAGGTCGTCTCCCGAATCCAGCAGCAGTTTGAGATCGACTTGCCGCTGATTACGGTCTTCGAATCGCCGACGATAGCGCAACTCGCCGCGGCAGTTGACCGCGCCGTGGCAGCCGCGCGGACGCCGACCACGCGGATGGAACGGGCAAGTGGCGGCACGCAGTTCCCGCTCTCATTCGCCCAGGAGCGGCTGTGGTTTCTGAATCAGCTCGAACCTGCCAATCCCTTCTACAATATCCCGGCGGCCGTCCGCATTCGGAACCACCTGGATTTGACGGCCTTCCGGCGCAGCCTGCAGGAAATCATCGATCGCCACGCCGCACTGCGCACCACGTTTGTGGTGCGCGACGGAACCCCGTTGCAGACCGTCACTCCGCATCTGGAACTCCCTTTGTCGATGGTGGACCTGACGGAACTGCCGGGCGACCGGCGTGAAGCCGAAGTGCAGCAGCGCGCCGTAATCGAAGCCGACGCGCCCTTCGACCTCTCCAACGGTCCCCTGCTTCGCGCGCAGTTGCTGCGACTCACGGAAGACGAATACGTCCTGCTGTTGACGATGCATCACATCATCTCGGACGGCTGGTCGATGGGCGTCTTTGTGCGGGAGTTGGTCGAACTGTACCGGGCCTATTCCACGGGGCAAGAATCTCCGCTGGCCGAATTGCCCGTGCAATACACGGATTTCGCCGCGTGGCAGCGGCGGCGGTTGACAGGAAGTGTCCAGCAGGAACACCTGGCCTATTGGAAACAGCAGCTGGCCGACCTGCCTGCACTTGATTTGCCGACGGACTTCCCGCGCCCTCGCGTGCAAACACGTCGCGGCGATCACCACGCCGTTCTGTTGGCGCCGTCACTGCTGGCCGCACTCGAACGGCTCAATCGCGAGGAGGGAACCACGCTCTTCATGTGCGTGCTCGCCGCGTTTCATGCGCTGCTGCACCGCTACACCGGCCAGGATGATCTGGCTATCGGATCAGGAATCGCCAACCGTAATCGTGCTGAAGTAGAAGGATTGATCGGGTTCTTCGTCAACCTGCTCGTGATTCGTATTGACTTGCAAGGCAATCCCACCTTCCGCGAGTTGCTGCGGCGCGTGCGTCGCGCCTGCCTGGATGCGTTTACACACCAGGATCTGCCGTTTGAGATGCTCGTACGTGAACTGCAGCCTGAACGAGAGGCAAACTACAATCCGCTCTGCCGCGTCTGCCTGGTGCACCAGAACTTCCCAATGCCGGCGCTGGATCTCCCGGGATTGTCACTCCGGGAAATGCACATCGGTACCCGCACCGCCAAGTTCGACCTGACTCTGTTCTTGAACAACACCGCCGATGGTGTCATGGCGGACGTAGAGTTCAACACCGACCTTTTCACCAAGTCCACGATTGCCCGCCTCTTGGCACATCTGGAAGCGCTGCTCAACTGCATGGCATCGTCGCCCGACACGACGGTGGATCGGGCACCGCTGCTTAATGACATCGAGCGACGACAATTGTTGGTGGATTGGAACACAACCGCATCGGAAGCCGCTGAATGGCAGTCGGCCCAGGCACTGTTCGAGAAACAGGCGGCAAGAATGCCGCAGGCGATCGCCCTGCGATCGGATGACCGGCAACTGACCTACGGGGATCTGAACTTACAGGCCAACCAGCTGGCACATCATCTGCGCCACTTGGGTATTGGTCCGGACGTGCTGGTCGCCGTGTGCGCTGACCGGTCGTGTGAACTCATCGTGGCCTTGCTGGGAATTCTCAAAGCCGGCGGCGCGTACGTACCGCTCGATCCCCGCTATCCGGCCAATCGTCTCGCGTTCATGGTCCGGGACTCGAATGCCGCGGTGCTCGTCACGCAATCCGCGCACACGGCGCTGTTTGCGGATTTCCCTGGCCCCATCGTCTACCTCGATGCGAGCGCGCCGGAGGAACCGCGAGCCGAGTACAACTGTGCTCATCTTTCGTCTCCCGATCACGTGGCATACGTGATCTACACGTCAGGTTCCACGGGGCTCCCCAAAGGCGTCGCCGTTCGGCACGCAGGCTTGTCAAATTTGATACAGGCAGAGCAACGGGCCTTTCAGTTGACTTCACAGGATCGCGTGCTGCAGTTCTCCTCCTGCAGCTTCGATGCTTCCGTTTGGGAGATCTTCGCCACACTGGCCTCCGGTGCTACTCTTTGCCTCGGCAGTCGCGAGGCTCTGCTGCCGGGGGCGGAGTTGGCTGCCTACCTGAAGCAGAATGCGGTCACCGTCGCCACGCTCCCCCCGTCAGCGCTGAGCGCCCTCGCCAAGATCGATTTGCCGGACCTGCGCATCCTGGTTTCGGCCGGCGAAGACTGCGACACGCGGTCTGCCCGCCACTGGGCGAAAGGGCGACGGTTCGTCAACGCCTATGGCCCAACGGAAGTGACCGTCTGCGCGACAATGAGCGATTGTGATCCGGAACACCAACGGGTTCCGATCGGCAAACCGCTCGCCAATATCTGCGTTTACGTCTTGGACCCGCAGTTGGAACCGGTACCGCTCGGTGTTCCCGGAGAACTCTACGTTGGCGGTGTCGGTCTGGCACGCGGGTATTGGCGCCGTCCCGAGCTGACCGCCACCCGGTTCGTACCGAATCCCTTTGGTCCCTCCGGGGCACGTTTGTACCGGACGGGAGATCGCGTGCGGTGGTTGCCCGACGGGCAGCTCGAGTTTCTGGGACGAATTGACCGGCAGGTGAAATTGCGCGGCTTCCGCATCGAGTTGGGGGAAATCGAAGCGGTCATGCGGCAGCACGCGGCCGTGCAGGAAGCGTTGGTGTCCCTGGAGGAAGACGGCGCGGAGCACAAGCGACTTGCCGCGTACTTCGTCCCCAGCACCGCGGCGCGCACACCAGACACACAACGGCAGCTACTGGAAGCAGACCGCATCGCCGACTGGCAACGGCTCTACAACGACAATTATCGCCGGCCGCCGACCCACGAAGACCCGGCGTTCAATATCGTCGGTTGGGAGAGCGCATACACCGGCGCTGCCATTCCCGCTCACAGCATGCGTGAATGGATCGAAACAACCGTGGCTAGGATTCTCGAGCGGCGGCCGCAACGTGTCCTGGAAGTCGGCTGCGGCACGGGTCTGCTGATGTTTCGCCTGGCACCGCACTGCGCCGAGTATGTTGCGACGGACTTCTCGGCGTCCGCTATCGAATATCTGGAACGGCAGCTGGCCACGAAGGGCTTTGCCGGCACACAGCTGCGCCTGCTGCGCAGGGCGGCCGACGAGCTGCACCAGTTTGACGCGGACCAGTTCGACGCCGTCGTCATCAACTCGGTGATTCAATATTTTCCGAGCGTCGCGTATCTTCTGCAGGTACTGCGCGCCGCGACCCGGTTGGTACGGCCTGGTGGATTTGTCTTCGTCGGCGACGTCCGCTGTCTGCCGCTGCTGGAGGTGTTTCACACATCGGTTCAATGGTTCAAGGCGCCGGAAGGAATCTCGCCCGACGAATTGCGCCTGCGAGTGAACGAGCGACTGGCGCGCGACCAGGAACTCGTCATTGACCCACTGTTGTTCTACGCTCTCCCCAAGCACGAGCCGCGCATCACCAACGTAGAAGTCCAACTGAAGCGCGGCCGCGACCACAATGAGCTGACGAAGTATCGCTATGACGTGATCCTGCAAATCGACAGCCCTGCCGAGGACGTATCGCGTATCCGTTGGCGTGACTGGCAACAAGAAGGCTGGAGCACAGAGAGACTGCGGCAAGAGCTGCAAGCAGCGAGTCGGGCAGCATCCGGTTCGACCCCGCCGCTGCCGTGTAAGCTCGAACACGGCCAGGAGGTACAACCAGGAGCGGACGGCGCGGAGTCGCTACGCGAGGAAGACGCCGACACCGGTCTGCTCGGATTCCGATGCGTGCCGAACAGCCGTTTGCGCACCGACCTGGCCACGCTGCGGCGAGCGCATTCATCCAAAGCCGGCGCACGGTGCAACCGGTCCTCCGAGCCGTCCGGTACGGAACAGAATGGCGCCGTTGATCCCGACGACCTCTGGGCACTTGGCGATGAGTTCGGCTACAAGGTACTGGTCACCTGGTCGGCACATCCGGCCGACGGCAACTGCGACGTCGTATTCCACAAAATCGCGGCGGGGCTTCCTCCGAAATACGACGCTTTGTTGGCACCGCTCGGCATGAATGACACCACACACGGTGCGGGCCGTGGTTCGATATCGGCGCTTCATCCATTCGCGAACAACCCGCTGGAAAGAAGAGAGCTGCGAAAGATTGCCGATGAGCTGCGGGGTCTGTTGCGAGCGCAACTTCCCGACCATATGGTGCCGGCAACCTTTGTGCCGCTCGACGCGTTTCCGTTGACACCCAGCGGTAAGATCGACCGCAAAGCGCTTTGCCAACTGAGTCACGTCAATCGCGTCGACGCGAAGGCGTATGCGGCCCCCAGCACGGCCACGGAAGCCACGCTTGCCGAGATCTGGCGCGAAGTGCTTGGCGTCGAGCGGATCGGGATCCAAGACAACTTCTTTGAGTTGGGCGGCGACTCCATCCTGGCAATTCAGGTCGTGGCACGCGCCCGGGACCGTGGACTGCAGTTTTCGCTCCTGCAGCTGTTTCAGTACCAAAAGATCTCCGAACTGGCTCCACACGTGGAGTCCCCGAATCGGCCGCCGGTACACAATGGTGCCGTGTCGGGGCCTTGCCAGCTCACGCCCATCCAACGCTGGCTCCTGGAAGAGGCCACGTCCGGTGTTCATCACTTCAATCAGTCGCTTCTCTTGGAGACCCCCGATTCTCTTCAGGCGGAACTGCTGCGCGCGGCCCTGTTGCATGTCGTGACGCACCACGGCGCGCTGCGATTGCGATTCTGGTATGAAGATGGAGAATGGCGAAGTGTGCACGGCGCGGCAGCGGATTCACTGGCGTTTGCGCGTGTTGAACTGGCTCCGCAGGAACCCGCCATACAACAGGCGACACTGGCAGCACACTGCGCCCAGGCGCAACAAACCTTGGACTTGCGTTACGGTCCGCTCGTGCGCGCCGTGTACTTTGACTTCGGTCCGAATCGTCCCGGACGGTTACTGCTGGTGATCCATCACCTGGTGATCGATGCGCTGTCGTGGCGTTGGGTCTTGGAAGACCTGGACGTCGCCTATCGGCAACTGGTGCGCGGCCAGGAAATCCGTTTGCCGTTTCAAACCACCTCCTATCAGGCCTGGGCCGATCGGCTGGAGCACTACGCATCATCCGCTGAACTGATGCGCGAAGCCCCCTATTGGACCGCTCTGGCCGAACAGCCGGTGAATCCATTGCCAGGCTGCCTCGATGATCAGGACGAGGCGGCCGAGGTCGAAGAAATCGCGTCGGTACTTGATGTGAAACTCACGTCGGCGCTGCTGCACCAAGTGCCCGCCGCATGTCGCGCGCGGAGCCACGAGGTGCTCCTGACCGCCTTGATGCTGGCTTACTACCGCTGGTGCGGCGAGACGCGCCTCTTGCTGGACCTGGAGAGCCATGGACGAACGGGGCTGTTCGGTGACCTGGACGTTTCCCGCACGGTGGGCTGGTTCACGAGTCTATTTCCGCTCCTGTTGTCGATCGATGCGAGCCAAACCCCAACTCGATCGCTGCAATCGGTGAAGGAACAGTTGCGGGCGATTCCCCAGGATGGGACCGGCTACGGCATGTTGCGGTATCTAAGCAGTGCTGACATGCGTGCGCAGTTGTCGGCGCAACCACAGGCGGCGGTAGTCTTCAACTACCTCGGACAGTTGGAGGAGCGCGGAAGTCTCGCGGACTCGCCGTTCTCGCTCGCGGCCGAGTCGCCCGGCCCGGAACGGTCCCCTGACTTGCCGCGGCGTCATCGGCTGGAAATCAATGCCCGCATCCGTGCCGGCCAGTTGCACGTTATCTGGACTTTCCAGCGCGGATTACGGCGACGTGACCAGGTGGCAGCGCTGGCAGACAGATTCCGCGGCGCGCTTCTGGAGCTGATTCATCAGTGCACTCAGCCGGACGCTCGCGGCTTCTCCCCCTCGGATTTCCCGGAGGCCCGTCTTGACCAAGCTGAGCTGGAAGCGATTTGTGCTCAGCATCCGGACCTGGAAGATGTGTACGAACTGACGCCGACGCAAGAAGGTCTGCTCTTCCACTCCCTGGGCGCGCCGCTGTCTGGGGTCTACGTCATGCAGTTTCATGGTCGCCTGACAGGGAGTACGGCAGTTGGCGCATTTGCCAATGCCTGGCAACAGCTGGTTGAGCGGCACCCCGTGCTGCGGACTTCCTTCCGGTGGCAGGACCGCGATCGGCCATTGCAGCTGGTGCACCGCCGAGCATCTGTACCACTGGAGCGTCACGATTGGCGCGGTTTGCCAGGCGACCAGCAAACCGTACGTCTGCACTCACTGCTAGAGTCCGACCGGCACCGAGACTTCGCACTAGATCGAGCTCCCCTTCTGCGACTGCAGTTGATTCGCACGGGCGAAGATGAGTATCGGTTTCTGTGCACGCATCACCACCTGCTGCTGGATGGCTGGAGCCTGCCGCTGCTGCTCCAGGAATTGGTGGCACTCTGCGAAGGAAGCCTGCAGGAGCGCGCCGTGCAACTGCCGCAAGTGCGGCCGTTCCGCGACTACCTCGCATGGTTGCGGAAGCAGGACGTCGAGTTGGCGGAGTCGTTCTGGCGCGAACGACTTGCTGGTTTTGCGTCCGCCACGGCTTTGGAAATCGGCCGGACCGCGTCGAGTGACATGGTCAGTCCTGCGGACTTCTGCGCCCATCAGGTCCGGCTTGATCGTTCCCTCACGGCAGCGCTGGAATCGTTGGCGCGCAATCATCAGGTGACGCTCAACACGCTGCTGCAAGGAGCATGGGCACTGCTCTTGGGTCGGTACAGCGGTTCGGCTGACGTCGTGTTTGGCTCAACGGTCTCGGGGCGATCGGCTCCTGTTTCGGGGGTCGAGTCCATGGTGGGCATGCTGATCAATACGCTGCCAACACGAGTCCAGCTGTCCCCCTCGGAACGGCTGATTCCCTGGCTGCAGTCACTGCAGTCGCAACAGATCCAGGCGCGCGAGTTCGAGCATAGCGCGCTGTCAGACATCCAGCGATGGAGTGACGTGCCGCGCGGCTTGCCGCTGTTTGAGACTCTTTTCGTGTTTGAGAACTACCCGATCGACAGATCGTTGTCGAAACATCTCGAACGGCGTCTACCGATTCGGGAGCTGGAGTTTGCCGAGCAGACGCACTATCCTTTGACGTTAACGATCGACCCCGCAAAGGAGCTAGGGTTGCGAATCGGCTATGACGCACGGAGATTCGACGCACCGGCGGTCGTGCGTTTGCTGGAACACTTGAAATCCATCCTCTGCCAGCTGGTCGCCGATCCGTGGATGCGCCTGGCCGATGTGTCGCTGTTGTCGGCGCCGGAGCGCCGGCAGTTGCTGGTCGACTTCAACCGGACTGCGGGCGATTACCCTCGGCACAAGTGCGTCACGGACCTCTTTGCGCAGCAGGTTCTGCGATCGCCGAACGCTGTGGCGGTGGAGTTGGGATCCCGGCGTCTCACTTATGACGAGCTGCACGTGCACAGCAATCGTCTCGCCCACTACCTTCGCCGTCGCGGTGTGGGGCGCGGAACGCGCGTGGCAGTCTGCATGCAGCGAACTCCGGAGGTTGTCGTCGGGCTGCTGGCGATTCTCAAGACCGGTGCCGCGTACGTGCCGCTCGATCCGCACTTTCCGGACGAACGCCTGCGATTCATGCTGCGCGACGCCCAAGTCGCAGCACTGTTGATCGACCAATCGCAGTCAGGCAGGCACGAAGCGGCCGCGCCCGATATCGTCTGCGTGGACACGGAAGCGGAGGCAATTGCGAGTGGCGACTGCGGCCCCCTCCCGGACACGGCAGCTCCCGACGACGTCGCCTATGTGATCTACACTTCAGGCTCGACAGGACAACCCAAGGGCGTACAGGTCGTCCACCGTGCGCTCGTCAATTTCCTCGTGGCCATGCAGCAGCGATTCTCCTTGGAGCAGCACGACGCGCTGCTGGCCGTCACAACGATCTCGTTCGACATCGCGGGATTGGAGATCTATCTGCCCTTGTTAGCCGGTGCCCGGGTCGTCCTTGCCGATCGTGAAACGGCGAGCGACGGAGTGCGGCTGCGCGCGTTGCTGGAGTCCTCCGCGGTAACCGTCATGCAGGCGACGCCAGCCACCTGGCGAATGCTGATGGACGCTGGGTGGGCAGGGAGCAGTCAACTCACGATCCTCGTCGGGGGTGAAGCTCTGCCGCACGACCTGGCAAGGGAACTGTTGCGACGCGGACGAGCGGTATGGAACCTTTACGGTCCCACGGAGACGACAATCTGGTCGACGGTCGACGGCATCCAACACGGATCAGAACAGGTAACGATTGGACGCCCGATTGCGAACACGTGTGCCTTTGTGCTGGATGCACATCTGCAGCCCGTTCCGGTGGGAATATCAGGTGAACTCTATCTCGGCGGCGACGGGTTGGCCCAGGGCTATCTGCAGCGCCCGGAACTCACGGCCGAACGGTTCGTGCCGCATCCTTTCGCGCAACGGCCAGGCCAACGGCTCTACAAGACCGGGGACCGCTGCCGCTGGTTGGCGGACGGTAATCTGGAATTCCTCGGGCGCCTCGACCAGCAGGTAAAGATCCGCGGATTTCGCGTGGAGGTGGGGGACGTCGAGGCTGCTCTCCGACAACATCCGCAGATCCGTGAGGCGGCAGTGTCCGCGCGGGACGATGGTACCGGCACGCGATCCCTGATCGCGTACCTGGTGCCCCGGACGGAGACGCGTCCCACGGTGAGTGACCTGCGCGAGTTCCTGAGAGGGCGACTGCCGGAATACATGCTGCCGGAGACTCTTCAGTTTCTGCCTTCGTTGCCGCGCACCGCCAACGGCAAGCTGAACCGCAGAGCACTCCCCTCGCCGAGCCGCTTGCGGCCGGAACTTGGTCATTCCTACGAACCGCCGCGTACTCCGATCGAGGCGCGGTTGGCCGAGATCTGGGCCGAAGTACTGGGAGTGGAACGCGTCGGCATTCACGACAACTTCTTCGACCTCGGTGGCGCCTCCATGAAAGCAGTGCGCCTGGTCACCAAGGTGCTGCAGTCGGGACTCGTCACCGATCCGAGCACCCTCAACCCCGAATCGCTCTTCCGGTATCCGACGATCGCCCAGTTGTCCGCCTCCCTTCCGCCGGCAGACCGTATTCTCGGCGACGCCGACCGCAAGGAGCACTCATGACGAGATCGCGGCATTCGATCATTGAGAGCCTGGGAGTCTACCTCCCTCCAACCGCCGTGACCACGGCGGAGTTGCTGCGCGGCTGCACGAAAGAGGTCTCGTTTCCGCTCGAGCACCTGACGGGCATCGTCAGTCGAAGAGTGGCCGGTCCCGCGGAATTCTCGATTGATATCGCTCGTCAGGCTGTCGCGAATTGCCTGGCTCAATCAGCGTTCGGACCAACGGATATTGACCTCGTGGTGGCGTGCAACATTTCGCGGCTCGACGGGCCGAACTGCGTGTCCTTCGAACCGGGTACCTCCCTGCGCATTCGCCGAGAGTTCGGCTTCTCCAACGCACTCACATTCGACATTGCCAATGCCTGTGCCGGCATGTTCACCGGCATCTGGGTTGCCACGAATCTGATTGACGCGGGGATCATTCGCCGCGCCCTGGTGTTCAGCGGAGAGTACATCTCGCACCTGAGCCGTACAGCACAGCGGGAGATCGACGGCTACCTGGATCCTCGCCTGGCGTGTTTGACCGTGGGCGATGCAGGCGCCGCCGTGATACTGCAACCGGCGCCGGACGCCAATGTGGGTTGGCTGGCCCTGGATATCTTGACGCTGGGGAAGTACAGCTCCGTCTGCATCGCCAAACCGTCAGATCGCGGTCACGGCGGGGCCACGATGCTCACCGACCCGCTGCAAGCCGCCTCCTTGGGGCTCGAACCGGCAGCAAGCCACGCAGCGCGCATGCTGCGGGAATCTGCCACGGCGCTCAGCTCCCTCCAGCACATCATCCCGCACCAGATCTCAACGGTCAGCATCAACGAGGGAATCGACGAAATCGGTAAACGGTTCAACGTCGACCTCCGGCAACGCGTGGTCAACAACCTGGCGCAACGGGGCAATACTGCCAGCAACACGCACTTCGTGGCCTTGCACGACCAGATCCTGAACGGCCGCATCAAATCGGGCGACGGAGTGCTCTGCTGCATCGCTGGATCGGGAATCAGCGTGGGTACGGCGTTGTACCGTTTCGACGATCTGCCCGACCGACTGCGGCAGGCCCAAGGCCGGGCCTCGCGGTGTAGTCGGGCGGCAATGCCGCATCCGGAAGTTGGCAGACACTTCGTGCACACCGCGTCCACGCGCGTATGTATTGAGGCGGTCGGCCATTCCAGACCCGTGCTCGGTGCCGGTCCCGCCGATACGCGCGCGCTGGCAGCGCAGGCGGCGGCCGATTGCCTGCGCCATTCGACCTTCGCTCCGCGCGACATCCAACTGCTGTTGAGTACCGGCGTCTATCGCAGCGGGTTCCTCGCGGAACCCGCCGCGGCCGCCATGGTCGCCGATGATCTGCAGATGAACCACGATCATGACGCACAGGATGCGCGCCGGACGTTCGCGTTTGACCTCTTGAACGGCCCCGTGGGACACCTCAATGCGTGCCACATTGCCGCTGAACTGTTGCGCGCGAATCAGTACCGTAACGCCATGGTGGTCGCGGCCGAATGCCAACACGCCTCCCCTGCCGGGCAGGCGGAGACCGGCAAGTTGTTTCAGGTCGGTTCCGCGCTGATTCTCTCGCGCGCCCGCGACGGGCAGACGGGGTTCGGACGGTTCGTGTTCCGGTACTTCACGGAATACGTGGATGCCCTCCAGGCATACGCCGCACAGGAAGACGGCCGTACCTTTCTGATCACGAAACGGTCGCAGCATGCGGAGAGTTACTTGCTGCAGTGCATTCGTGAGACGGTCGACGAACTGCTGGCCGCGGAGCACTTGTCACTGCAGCAGATCCAACATGTTGTCCTGCCGCAGATCTCCTCGCAATTCCTCGCGCGCGGGGCACGTATTCTGGGCGTCCCGCCAGCCAGCTTGATCGACCTGACCGGAAACGGCGATCCGTTCACGTCCACGATGCCCTGTGCCTGGGAACACGTGCGGGACCAGCGCGGCATGAAACGTGGTGATACGCTCCTGCTGGTCAGCGCCGGCGCCGGCATCCAGGTTGGCTGCGCGCTGTATTATTGCTGAGAGTCAACATGTTCCAGAAACGTGTGAGCGCCCGTGGCACAGTACTCGTCACCGGGGCTTCATCGGGAAT
>Ga0233425_10003983_pt1 | contig 25667 bp, 17 predicted proteins | sample Watercolumn_Towu_2_FD_181712 | JGI IMG/M metagenome (GOLD analysis project Ga0233425, IMG submission 181712) | Freshwater microbial communities from Lake Towuti, South Sulawesi, Indonesia - Watercolumn_Towuti2014_140_MG | ecosystem: Environmental > Aquatic > Freshwater > Lake | place... | reverse complement strand
CCGAAGACTGAGGCCACCGCAACTTCGGGGACAGACAACCAAACCCGCCGAGGCTGAGTTTCGTCGTCAGCCCCCCGAAGGCGGAACCTACCTGGACCCGAGGCGGTCCCACCCTCTGTGACGACGAAGTCACAACCACGAGGGAGGCGAGAGCCATGCACAGAGCGGTGAGGGCTTTGCTGCTGGTGACGGGACTGGGAGCCGCCGCATTCGCCGGGTGTGGCGGCGAGGGCGGGTACAACCCGCTGATCGATCCGGCGGACTTCGTCGCGGCGGTCACGAACCCGTCCCTCCCGTTGGCGCCGGGCACGAGGTTCGTCTACGAGGGCGAGAGCGACGGGGAGGCGGAGACAGTCACTGTGATCGTTGCGGAGACGACTCGATCGATCCTGGGCGTGGCCTGTACGGAGGTGCGGGACACGGTCGAGGTCGACGGCGAACTGGTGGAAGACACGCTGGACTGGTATGCGCAGGACGAGGACGGCAACGTCTGGTACTTCGGCGAGGATGTGAAGAACTACGAGAACGGCGTCCTCGTAAGCACGGACGGCTCCTGGCTCGCCGGCCGGGACGGGGCCAAGCCGGGGATCATCATGCAGGCGCACCCTCAGGTCGGCCAGACGTACCGCCAGGAGTACCTCCCAGGCGAGGCCGAGGACATGGCCCGGGTCCTGCAGTTGGACGGCTCGGCATCGGTGCCCTATGGGGACTTCGAAGACTGCCTGGTGACGGAGGAGTGGACGCCGCTGGAGCCGGGGCATGTGGAGCACAAGTACTATGCCCGGGACGTCGGTTTCGTGTATGGGGAGACCGTCCAGGGCGGCCCGGGCTCGGTAGGCCTGTCGGAGGTGACGACTCCCTGACGCGCATCCTGGTGGCGCTGACTGCCTGCCTCTGGATGGTGACTTGGTGTGCCATGGCGGCTCCGCAGCTGCAGACACCCGATGGCCTTGCCGCGACCGCCGAGGGCCCCTCGCTCTCGGCGGTCGCCTTAGCGGGAGCGGGCCTCCCGAACACGCGGGTCGACGTGCTGGTCCTGGAACCCGGCACGGACACCGAGGCGCCGGGCTTCGCGGTGACGGGCGAGTGGACGGCGCGGAGCGGCTATCTCCAGCTCGCCGGCGAGGTGCGCGCGGAGGGGGAGGCGGACCGGGCGGCCGATCTGGTGGTGCGGGTACGCGGCGCAGAGCTGGCTCTCAGCACCATCGCGGACGACCCGCTGCTGCAGCCGGCGAAGCTGCTGTCGAAGCTGCCTATTGTCAACCTCCGGGTGGCCGGCGAGGACTGCCTCGCGTTGGCGCTGCCGCCGGACGCGCTGGCGATCCACGAGTTCCGGACCGGTGAGGGCTTCGTCGAGCTGCGGTACCGGTTCGGGTTCACGCGGGAGGCGCGACCCGAGCTGCGGATGCGGGCGCCCTTCCGGTGCGTGCTCTACCGGACGGACCCCCGGTGGCACTTCCGCTCGGCGTTGGAGGGCTACTACCGGCTCTTCCCCGCCCCCTTCGAGCCCTTCATCCGCGAAGCCGGCGGGTGGTTCTTCGCCGCCGAGACGCAGGACCTGCCCAATCCCCAGCACTTCCACTACCACGAGGGCGGCCCGGCGGGCTGGCAGGACGACGATGAACGCGGCCTGGGCACCTACCCCTACCAGGAATCCTCCTCATGGACGATCAGCCTGCCCGGGGGCGAACTTCCGGAGTCGTATGACGAGGCGATGACGCGCTTCGCGGAGCTGGAGCAGCAGCACGTCGCCGAGGGCTGGACTCCCCAGGGCGCGTACGCAATCGACGCCGAGGTGAAGCACTCCGGCGTGCGCTCGATCCTCGCCGATAGCGGCGACACCGGCGTGTGGACCGGGGCCCGGCAGGCCATCACCTTCGAAGAGCCGGTGACCGGGCCGATCCTGGTGCGCGGCTGGAGCAAGGCAGAGGGCGTCTCGGGGACGCAGGACCGGGACTACTCGGTCTACGTGGATGTGGTCTACGACGGCGGTGGGTACCTGTTCGGCCAGTGCGCAACGTTCCGCGCCGGCGCCCACGACTGGGAGCCGAGCGAGCACACCATCCACCCGACGGAACCCGTGTCTGAGCTCCGCGTCTACTGCCTGTTGCGCAACCACCGCGGCCAGGCTTGGTTCGATGACCTGCACATCGGCCCCGCCGACGAACCGGACACCAACTGGGTCGCCAACCCGGGCTTCGAAGACACTGGGGTCCGTGGCGACCTGCAGGAAGTGCGTGCCCACGCCTGCGTGAATGCCCAGGGCCAGTACGTCGTGTACATCACCGACAACCTCAGCGCGGACGTAGGCCCTGGCACGCCCCTGAACCTGCTGCGCTTCGCGCTCAACGTCGATCCCGACCTGCCGACCGGCCCCGAACGGCCGAGCGTTGCCGCCCGGCAGTTCGACTACTACGACGGCGTCTTCCGCGACTCGCCCAGCGTCGACGGCTGCTACATCGACTCGGTCTCAGCCTGGTGCTACGGGGTGCTGAACTGCCGCCGCGACCAGTGGTCGGCCAGCGGCGAGCCGTTCACTTACGACCCCGGCACGCGCCAGGTCGCCGCGGCCGGACGCTTCGCGATGACGGGCCTCTTGCGCGCGCTGCAGGAGCGCTATCACCCGCTGGGCAAGCCGATCTTCACCAACATCCACGTGAACCTGGAGGCGTTCCCGCTCTACCTCGTCTCCGACGTGCCCGGCATCGAGAGCAGCCTCTTCGAGGACCAGGACTCGACCTTCTTCTATCGCGCCGCCTCCTACCACAAGCCGCTGCTCTTGATGAACTTCATGAATCTCCACGGGCTCGACAAGCGGGAGACGGCCATTCGCTTCCACCAGAACGCGGCGCAGTGGGGCGAGTTGCCCAGCACCGGGCGTTTCGTACGGGAGGCGTACGCTCTCTTCGGCGACGTGACCCACGCGTGGATGCCGGCGATCCAGGAGCTTGCCCACGCGGGCTGGGATCCGGTCCCGCTCGCCACCGGTGTGCAGGCCGAGCGCTTCCCGGCGGAGGGCGCGGTGTACTTCACCCTCCGTGCGCCGGAGGAGACGACGACCCAGACGCTGCGGATCGAGCCTGCGGCGCTCGTCGGGCTTGGCGACGACCTCGCCGCGATCGACGCGGTGTCGCTCGCCGAGCTGCCCCTCCAGCAGGAGGGGGAGGCCTGGACCCTCCCGCTCACCCACGGTCAAGAGCAGGTGACGGTCCTCCGTATCAGCTCCCGCGCGGGCGTCTCGCAGTGGCTGCTCGCTCGTGCGAGGCGACACGTGAACAACGCCCGCCGTGTGCGCGGACAGGCGAGCGACACGCCCGAGCTCCTCGCCGCGCGGGAGGCGCTGGACGCCGCCACACCGGAGGCTGTCGCTGTGTGCCGTGAGAGGCTCAACGCCGCCCTGGCCGCGCTGCCCGGCGACGAGACCGACCTCTTCGTGCTGAGCCAACGCCGCGAGGTTCGGCAGGCGCTGGAGGCGCTGGAGGCGGCCGCCAGGAGGTAAGGGAGGGGTCGCCATGCAGCGACGCGAGTTCGTCCGTCAGGCCTCACAGGCGGTCCTTGGCACGGCGGCGCTGGCGGCCGCCGCGAAGCTCCCCGCGCAGGCTCGCACCGCGCCCGATCTGCTCTTCCTGAACGGCCCGATCGTCACGATGAACTCCGCTCAGCCGACGGCGGAGGCGGTCGCCGTGCGCGGGGGACGGGTGACGGCGGTCGGGCCCCGCGTTGACCTGGAGGCCCTCGCCGACGGCCGCACGCAGACGGTGGACTTGGCGGGACGCTGCCTGACGCCGGGGCTGATCGACGCCCACAGTCACCTCGTCGGCTTCGGGCAGATGGAGCTGTACTTCGTGAAGGTCCGCCCGCCGCAGGTCCACGACTTCCGCAGCCTCTGCACCGTCGTCGCGAAGGCGGCGGCCCGGACGCCCCGCGGGCAGTGGATCGTCGGGCGCGGGTTCAACGAGTTCGACGAGGGGCGCTTCCCGCGACGCCAGGAGATCGACGACGCGGCGCCCAACCACCCGGTCCTGCTGATTCACTGGACGGGCCAGTACGGCATCGCGAACACGCGGGCCCTGCAGGTGGCGAACCTGCTGCGAACGGACGTCGCGGACCCCTACGGTGGGAAGTACCTGCGAGATCGTAACGGCCTGCCCGACGGCTGCCTGCTCCACTACCCGGCGATCTACTCCGTGCATCAGCCCACGATGACCGCCGATGAGGAGGGGCGCGCCGCCGAGTGGGGGGTCGAGCAGTTCGCCCGCGAGGGAGTGACCTGCGTCCACGACAACTTCTGCAACCTCGCCTCCGGGCGCCAGTACATCCGCCTCGAGCGCGAAGGGCGACTCCCGCTGCGGACGCGACTGTACCCGTATGTGTGGAACCTCGAGCACTGCGCGCAGGTGCTACAGCAAGCCCCGCGCTACAACGGCCCGCTGGTCCGGATGCAGGGAGCCAAGCTCGCCGTCGACGGCTACCCGCTGATGTACGACGTGCCGCCCCAGCAGCAGCGGCTGAACCTCCCCATGCACCCCCAGGAGCAGTTCGAGGCCATCGTGGCCACGATCCAGAGGGCCGGGTTCCAGGTCGACGTACATGCCGCCGGCGACCGGGGCGTTGACCTGACTCTCGACGCCTTCAGCAAGGCGGCCGGGGGAGACACACAGGTTCGGGAGTGGCGCCATCGCATCGAGCACTTCCTCTTCCGGCGGCTCCCCAGTATCGAGCGTGCCGGGGCGATGGGCGTGCCCGTGTGTACGCAACCCTATTGGATCCCCATCCGGGCGGAGGACCTCGCCCGCAAGCTCGACCCGGCGGCCGTGCGGCTGATGGCGCCGATGGCGAGTTTCCGGCGGGCGGGAGTGCAAATCTGCCTGGGCGCCGACGTGCCCGCGTCGCCGAGTCACCTGCCGATGGACAGCATGAGGTCAGCGGTGACGCGCGCTGTGCGGCCGGGGGTGAGCCTCGATCCCTCCGAGGCGATCACCTTCCTGGAGGCTCTTGAAGCCCACACCCTCGCGGCCGCCTACGCGGCCTTCGATGAGAAGGAGATGGGCTCCGTCGAGGTGGGCAAGCACGCCGACTTCGCCCTCTGGAACGCGGACGTGCGCACCGTCGCCCCGAGCCGGCTCGACGAGCTGGAGGTCGTCGCCACCTACCTCAGCGGGCGGCCCACCTACGGGGCATAGCATCGGCCAGATAAATCAGTACCGGTTACTAGTTTCCAGAGAGGTCGATAGGTATCTGATAACTAGTAACCGTACTGGTTCCTAGCCCGTCTTGGCGTTCTAAGGCATCTGCTTGGGTCTACACTGATGGTAAGCAGTCCAAAAAATCAGTACCGGTTACTAGTTTTCTCTGACCTATTGAGGCAACAGATAACTGGTAACAGGTACTGATTTCCAGACCTCGGCCTGCATAGCCTTCACCCGTTGTGGTCCAGGGGCTGGCGCTGAGAGTGGGGATGGCGTGAGGGCGATTGGGCCCCGGGACCGCTTCTACTCCCCGGGCTCGGTGCGGAAGATGACGTACGGTTCGCGACGTTCGAGGAGGCGGCTGCGGTTGGGGGCGGCGGCCTGAAGCTCGTCCCACTGCTTCGAGCGCACGAGCCCGATCATGGCCGGCGGGCGGGCGAGCACGACCGCCGCTTGATCGGCCGGGTAGAACACCCCCTCCGTCCGCCCCTCGTTGCCGGGGAAGAGGTACTCGGGCACCATCCTTTCCCCCACGGTGATGATGCGCCCCGGGTAGTAGAAGACGGCGGCCGGCGGGGTGTAATCGTAGCACACCAGCGTCTCGCCGGGGCGCGCGTGGCGGAGGAGGGCCTGAAGAACCGGCTTGTCGGTGATGATATGTGGGTACGCGTCGCGCACGGCGTAGTCCGCGATGTGCAGCGACGCGACCACTGCGAGCGCGATCGCGCCGACGGCCGGTCCGACTCGTCCCGTCCGCGTCGAGAAGGCGGCCACGAGGCACGCGATGAGCGCCAGCGCGGTCCAGACCGGGATGAGCGGCGACGCGGGGACGCCGATCCTCGACAGGAGCGGTCGAGCAAAGAGCGCCAGGGCGAGGCCGAAGGCTGCGGCGAACCCGCCCGTCGCGAGGGCGCTCCAGCGACCCTCCTTCGCGGCGAGGTGCCGCGCCATCAGCAGCGCGAGGGCCGGGACGGCGGGCATGACGTACTGGAAGAACTTCACCGGCGGCGGGATGTAGACCGCCACCGTCACTACGACCCACAGCAGCAGGAGGATCGTGAACCGCCGCGCGGGGCTGTCCTCGCCCCGGGCTTCGCGGACCGCCTGCCAGGTCGCTCCGGGGAGACAGACACTCCACGGCAGGACGCCCCCCACGAGGAAGAGCAGCGTGTGCCACCAGGGCTGCTGGTGCGGCGCGTCGACCTGGCGGGTGATCCGCCACACGTTGCGCCCCCCCAGGAAGAACTCGGTCGCGCCCGGGTTCACGCGCTCACACGCGACGAACCACGGCACCGAGAGCAGCGCCAACACCGCGAGCACCGGCAGCCACGGGACCTCCTGCAGCGCGCGCAGCCGGCGGACCACCGCGAGATACAGCACGAACGCCGCACCGGGGATGAGGAGGCCGACCGGCCCCTTCAGCAGGATGCCCAACGCCGCCGCGACGGCTGCGTAGACGTAGTAATGCCGTCCGGCGCGCCCCTCCTCCGAGCCCAGCCACATCCACCAGACCGTGGCCGTGACCGTCAGCGAGAGAGGCATATCGAAGCGCGCGCAACGAGCCATGCCGAACCAGACGAGGCTCGATCCGAGCACCACCGCCGCCAGCAGCCCCTCGCGTTCACCGAACACCCGGCGGCCCATCGCGAACACAAGGGCCGTCGCCGCCGCAGCGCAGAGCATCGTGGGCAGCCGCATCGCGAACTCGGTCAGCCCGAACAGTCCGAAGCTCGCCGCGTTCATCCAGTGGAACAGCGGCGGCTTCTCCAGATAGACCATGCCGTTGAAGCGGGGCGTGACGTAGTCGCCGCTGAACAGCATCGCCTTCGCGACCGCCGCGTAACGGGGCTCATCGCGCGCGATCAGGCCGAGAGCACCAAGCCGGAGCCCGTACACGCCGGACGCGACCAGGAACACGATCCACGCGCCGTGTCGCGGCCACAGGCGGTGGAGCAGCCTGGGGGCTCCGCCGGCGTCGCTCATGCGCCCTCGATGCGGTAGAGGTGGACCTCGTACCCGGCGAACCGGTCGGTGAAGCGGCCCCCGACGACGGGGACTTCGCGGTCCTCTCCCAGCACGATGGCCCGGCCCGTGATCGGCTCGGGCGTGGTGAACGTGGCCTCGGTCTCGCCGTCGCGCATGGCAACCGCGAAGACGTACTCGGCGCCGTCCACCCGCTTGGCCACTAGATCGACGGGGACCTCCGGGTTGCTGGAGGCGACGGCGAAGCCCTCGACCGAGGGACTGTTGAGCACAGGCGCCAGCTCGTGGATCTGCTGATTGACCGCCGTGACGGCCCGGGTCATCTCCTCATCGGCCAGCAGGCCGGCCTCGATGAAGTTCGGCTCGAACTGGTGCACGAAGTAGATCAGCCCCATCGACCCGTGGATGAGCGCCATCCACACCTCGGCCTTCACCTGGTGCGGCGTCGGCTTGGCGTTCACGTTGCTGATGCGCGTGCACTCGATGCAGTTCCACACGACCTTCCGGTCGCCCGTCCACTCCCGCAGCCGGTCGACGCCCTTCGGCACGAACCACAGGTTCCCCGCGACCTCCGCGCGGTCGTGGACCGCCGGGTAGATGTCGAAGGAGACGATGTCGCAGCCCTCCGCGTACAGCGGGTAGTCCTCCGGATGGTTGGTCCGCACCCCGCGCCCGTACCAGCCATCCCACGCCACGCCCTGGCCGAGGTTCAGCAGCACCGGCCGGGTTGGATCGGCCGCGCGAATCCGCTCGTAGTCCTCCCGGATCGTCTCCGGTGGGATCGGCGGCCCCCAGCCTCCGCCCTCGGGGAGGGCCTGGGCGTTGTCCGGCTCATCGCCGTGCATCCAGGCCACGATCGCGTCGCCCTCGTACGCGAGCCCCACCTCGTTCTGATCGCAGATCACCGGCATCCCGACGGCTTCCAGCGCCTCCAGCTGCTCCGCCGTCGGCCCCTTCCACAGGCCCACATACAGGTTGATCCCCGCCGCCTGAAAGCGCGGCGCATTCCTCGGGTCCTGCAGCCACACCGCGATCGGAAAGAAGCTCGGGTCCTGGGGCAAGCCCCGCTCCCAGCCCCCGTACGGGTTCCCGCTCATGCCGGCATTCCGTTCCTCGTCGGCTCCCATGGCCCACACCCCCAGCAGCACCAGCAGTCCGACCATCGCCAGGCCGATCATCGCGCTTCTCATCGGGCAGCACCTCCTGACCCGCGGGACGGTTCGCAGACCGTGAGGGGAAGCCCTCCTCGCGCAAGGTCCGGCGCGCCGCCGCGGGGAACGCTTCTCGCCAAACCACCGGAGGCCCCGCCATGAGCTACGCGCCCGCTGCCGACCGCTACGACCGAGTCCCTTACCGCCGCTGTGGACGCTCTGGGCTGCTGCTGCCGGCGATCTCACTGGGCTGCTGGCACAACTTCGGCGACGGTGATGACCCGGACGAAGCGCGGGCGATGCTTCGCACGGCCTTCGACCTGGGGATCACCCACTTCGACCTCGCCAACAACTACGGCCCGCCGGCGGGTTCGGCGGAGGCCAACGTCGGCCGCCTGCTACGGGAGGACTTCTCGGCGCACCGTGATGAGCTCATCATCTCCACGAAGGCGGGCTACTACATGTGGCCCGGCCCCTACGGCGAGTGGGGCTCGCGGAAGTACCTCATCGCCAGCCTCGATCAGTCGCTCAAACGCCTCGGGCTCGACTACGTCGACATCTTCTACTCCCACCGACCCGATCCCGATACTCCCTTGGAGGAGACCCTCGGCGCGCTCGACCATGTCGTCCGCCAAGGCAAAGCGCTCTACGCCGGGATCAGCAGCTACCGCAGCGCCGCGACGGTCGAGTCGGCGGGCCTCATGTCCGGCCTCGGCACGCCGATCACGATCCACCAGCCGAACTACTCACTCCTGGACCGCTGGATCGAGCACGACCTTCTTCCGCACACCGACCGCCTCGGCATCGGCGTGATCGCCTTCTGCCCGCTGGCGCAGGGACTGCTCTCGGACAAGTACCTGCAGGGCATTCCGGCCGACTCGCGCGCGGCGAAACCGACGGGCTTCCTGCGGAAGGAGAGCGTCACCCCCGAGCTCGTCGCGAAGCTCACGAAGCTCAACGCCATCGCCGGCGAGCGCGGTCAGAGCCTCGCCCAGATGGCCCTCGCCTGGGTTCTGCGCGACGCGCGCGTCACCAGCGCCCTCATCGGCGCCAGCCGCGCCTCCCAGATCACCGAGAACGTGGCGGCGCTCGACAGCGCCGCCTTCACTGCCGACGAACTCGCCGCGATCGACGCGGCGCTGTGAGGCCGAAGTAGGAAACCGGTACCCGACCCATGGTTCACGCTAGCCCACTGAGATGTTCAGCTGGGGGCGTCCCGTCTGGACGAGAGCCGCGAGCACCTCGCCGAGCGGGCTAACGAAGAAGATGTCGTGGCCGCTACGGACAAGGGATACCTCACTATGGTGGCCGGGGTCGAGCTGGATGTGGACGGCGGGCGTGCGGTCCTTCGTGGTCGCAGTGCTCTTCGTGGGGGGTGCCATCGTCCTCGCCTCAATGCGGAGTGGGCCGTCTTCAGGATGTCGGATGCCGGGGTAGGTCCCCCGGGTTGCATCGACTAGCCGAACGAGCGGCCGACGCGGCTGGTTGCGACGATCTTGCGCCCAGGCGGCCGTCCTTCGCCTTGCATCGCGTAGGTCGGGCTTCCAGCCCGACGCGCCCCTGCCTGTGCCTTTGGCCGTGCCCAATGCTCAGTGCCCAATCCTCACTCCGGAGACTCACATGCCCCCGACGACCGTCATCCACGTCGTCAGCCATACCCACTGGGACCGCGAGTGGCACCAGGACTTCCAGGGCTTCCGCCGGCGGCTGGTCGGGCTTATCGACCACCTCCTCGACCTCCTCGCCGCGGGGCCTGAGTACCGCCACTACCATCTCGACGGGCAGACGCTGCCGCTGGCGGACTACTTGGCGATCCGCCCCGAGCGCGCGGCGGAGCTGCGGGAGCACATCGCCGCGGGGCGGCTGCTGGTCGGGCCCTTCTTCATCCTGCCCGATGAGTTCCTGGTCAGCGGCGAGGCGACGGTCCGCAATCTGCTGCTGGGCACGCGCGAGGCCCGGGGGTGGGGCGGCGTGATGCCGGTCGGCTACTGCCCGGACACCTTCGGGCACCTCAGCCAGCTGCCCCAGATCCTGCGCGGCTTCGGGATAGACAACGCCGTGCTCTTCCGGGGCGTGACGTATGACCAGACGAAGAGCGAGCTCTGGTGGGAGAGCCCCGACGGCAGCCGCGTGCTATGCCTGAAGCTGCCTGACGAGTTCGCGTACAGCAGCTTCTACTACGAGTGCGAGCCGATCATCAACGTGCCGGGGGACGAGGTCGATCCACACCTCGCGCTCGAGTGCATGACCCGCCTCCGACAGAAGGCCGAGGAGCACGCGACGACGCGCCACCTCCTCGCGATGGACGGGGTCGACCACATCTACCCGAGCGCGAAGACCCTCGGCATCATCGCCGCCGCGAACGCCGGGATGCCTGACGCCGAGGTGATTCACACTTCGCTGCCCGCGTACATCGGGGCGGTGCAGGCCGAGATCGGCGAGCTGGACGTGTGGCGCGGAGAGATGCGCGTTGCCAACCGGGCCTTCCGGCTGCAGGCGCTCCTCGCCGGAACGCTCAGCTCGTGGATGCCGCTGAAGCAGGAGAATTGGGCCTGCCAGACGGAGCTCGAACGCTGGGCCGAGCCGATGACCGCCCTCGCCGGCCAGCTCCCGCGTAGGTCGGGCTTCCAGCCCGACACGACTGCACGGGAGCGCGGATTCCTCCGCGAGGCGTGGCGCGAGCTGCTGCTCAACCACCCGCACGACTCCATCTGCGGCTGCAGCATCGATGAAGTGCACCGCGACATGCGCTACCGCTCGCGTCAGTCGCTCCGGATCGCGCAGGACTCCGCGAAGCGCGGGATGGAGCAGATCGCCGCGCGCATCGACACCTCCTGGGTCCCCGAGGGCGCGCAGGCCGTCGTCGTGCTCAACTCCCTGGGCTGGTCCCGGGAGGACCTCACCTTCGCGGCGATCGACTTCCCTGCCGATCAGCATGTGCAGTGGTTCCGCCTCCGCGACGCCGAGGGCAACGAGGTCCCCCTACAGCGCATCAGCACGGAGCAGCGCCACTTCCTCCGCCAGGAGCCCCACAACATCCCGCGCGGTGTTGCGGTCACCCGCCACCAGATCGCCTTCCGCACTGCCGTTCCCGGCCTCGGGTACAAGGTTCTGGCGGCGGTCCCTGAGCCCGGCCCGATCCGTTCGCAGCTCCCCTTCGCGAAGGACCCGGCGGACGAGAGATGGGCCGGCTCACAGCCTTGGGGCGGAGCGTTCGAGGACGGCGGCGACGTGGGCGACGGCTACAACTACGTGGCCCCGGAGCGCGACGGCGTGGTCAGCCGGGAGCAGTCGCTGGAGGCAACGCTCGAGGCGGGCGGCATGCTTTTCACGCGCGAGCGCTGGGATTACACGCTGACCGTGCCCCGGTCCGCCACGCCGGACGCGAAGGGCCGCAGCGAGGAGACCGTCGCGCTCCCGATCAGCGTCTGGATGACGATGCCCGAAGGCGAGGATGGGGTGTACTTCCGCGTCCGCGTCGAGAACACCGCGCGGGACCATCGCCTGCGGATGGTCTGGCCGGCGTACCCCAAGGGGGGCACCATCCGCGCCTTCGCCGAGAGCCAGTTCGACCTCGTCGAGCGCCCGGTGCGGCTCCCCGACACGAGCGACTGGATCGAGCCGCAGCCGCCCACGCACCCCCAGCAGTCCTTCTGCGGCGTCGAGTGCGTCGAGGGGGCCGGCACCACCTGGGTCGCGAATCGCGGCCTGCCGGAGTATGAGATCCGCGCCGACCGCGAGGGCCGATTCGCGCAAATCTGCGTCACGCTGCTGCGCTGCGTCGGCCGCGGCGTCGGCCAACCGGAGCAGTTCGTCGATTCCCAGCTCCTGGGCCCCCACGAGTTCCACCTCGCGGCCTTCCGCACCCAGACCGAGAACGCCAAGACCCCCTGGCGCGAGGCCCACAACTACAACGCGCCCCTCCGCATCGTGCAGACCTCCCGCCACGCGGGCGACCTGCCCCCGGAGGCAAGCCTCATCGCGCTCAGCGACGACACGCTCTGCGTCACCGCGCTCAAGCCCGCCGAGGACCGCGACTCACTCATCCTCCGCGTGGTGAACTACGGCCCGTCGACCGAGTTCACCCTCACCTCTGCCCTCCCGGCGCAACCGCGCTTCCTCTGCAACCTCGCCGAGGAGCGCCTCGAGGAACTCACCTCCGCACCCATCCCCATCGCTGCCAAGCAGATCGCAACGATCGAACTGGCGTAGCAGCCAAGAATCAGTACCAGTTACTAGTTTTCTACACGCCGGATTGGCAGACTAGAACCAGTACTTGGCCCTGAATTCGATGCTAGAAATCAGTACCGGTTACTAGTTTTTCCTGACGCCTCGGAGGCCATAGAAACTGGTAACCGATACTGATTTCTTGGCCGCCCCAGGCGACTCGCCTCCGTTCACCCCACCTCTCTCCCCAGCAGCTCCTCGTACATCGCGACGATGTTCGCGGGCGGGGTATCGGGTTGGAGGTTGTGGGAGGCGCAGGCGATCCAGCCGCCTCCATCGTTCAGCGCGCCCAGCAGCCGCCGCGTCTCCTCGCGCACCCGGGTCTCCGTCGCGTGGGGCAGCAGCTCCTGCATGTCGATGCCGCCATGCAGCGTGATGTGCCGGCCGAAGTCCCGCTTCAGCCCGATCGGGTCCATGCCCTCGGCGAGCGGCTGCACCGGGTTCAGGATGTCCAGGCCCAGGTCGATGAGGTCGGGCAGGATGTCCCGCACGCCGCCGCAACTATGGTAGCGCACACGCTTGCCGTGCGCGCGGATCAGGGCGAACACCTCCCCGATCCGCGGCTTCAGGCACCTCCGCCACATGTCCGGCGAGAGCATCAGGCCGCTCTGGATGCCGACATCATCGTTGTACTCGGCGATGTCGATCGCGTCGCCACCCGTTTCCAGGATCCGCCGCAGCCGCTCGACCAGCGGCTCTTGCACCCGGTCCAGCAGCGCGCAGGCCTTCCGCGGCTCCAGCGCGAGGTCGAGCATGAAGTCGTCCATGCCCCGGATGAACCAGCTGATCTCGAAGGTCCCCCGACAGTGCACCCCGACCGCGTACTGGGTGAGGCTCTCCGCCCCGGCGCGGATGCCCGAGTAGTCCCAGTCCTCCGGGTCCATGTAGGTGTGACCCTCGATGTCGCTCAGCTCCCGCGGCCCGGCGAGCGGATGATGGGCGATGTCGATGTACTCGCCCGTCGGCGTCTGCGCCCGCCGGAAGCCCACGCCCCACAGGTCGATGAAAAGCCCGTCCGCCGTCACCTCTCGGGTCGGGTCGGCGTAGCAGATCGGCGACGCCTGCCGCCGGATCCCCGGCCCGACCCCCGCCAGGTCCACTCCGAAGAGCGCGTGGAAGTTGGCGTCGTCCCCGAGACCCAGGTAGCGCCGCAGGTCCGCCAGCACCTGCGGATGCGCGCCGAAGTCCACCGGCGCCCGATCCGGTTGCCGATGCTCAACCGCGGCAAGCACGCGTTCCTTCGAGGTCATCATGGCTGAGCCGCCTTCTGCGTGTACTCCTCCAGCAGCCGCACGTAGAGTCGGTAGTCCTCCAGCGAGACCTCGGGCGGGGTCTGGTGGTCGCAGGAGGGGATGTAGCCCCCCGAGCGCATCACGGGCAGCAATCGCTCGAACTCCTCCCGCATCCGCGCTTCGCCCCGGTGCATGACCGTCTTGTCGAAGGCGCCGATCATCCGCAGGTCGGGATGGTCGCGGCGGAGCTGGTTCACGTCGACCCCGGCCATCCGCTCCAGCGGCAGGAAGCCCTGCACCCCGACCCCCAGCATCCACGGGACCAGGGCCGTGATGTCCCCGTCGGTGTCGACCATCACCGTCACGCCGCGCTCCCGCAGCGCAGGCACGATCCCGCGGTAGTACGGGCCGATGAACTCATCGAACTGCGCCTGCGAGACCATCGCCCCGTGGTTGTAGGACATGTCCTCGGCAAAGGTCATGAAGTCCGGCGTGCAGACCTCACAGAAGGCCTCGACACACCGCAGGTTGTGGCCCAGCAGGTCGCGGTTGATCTCGTGCATCAGCTCCGGCTGATCGTAGAAGGCGTACAGGTGTGGCTCGATTCCCAGCAGCGTCCGCGGGAACCAGAAGTAGCCCTCCAGCGTGATCCACACGACCAGCTCGCCCGCGGCCTGCTGCTCGGCCCACTGGGCCGCGACTTCGGGGCTAAAGGGCGGCGGATCGGGGTAGAGGTACTGCCTGTAGGCGCGGTAGTCATCGAGGTTGCGGACCCGCGCCCCGCCGTGATGCGTCGGGCCGGGGGCATTCGCCTCAAAGCCCCGGATCCACGCCTGCTGCACATCGTCGAGTCCCAGTTGCCGCCGGATCGCGAAGGCATCGGTCAGCCCCTCATCCAGACCCTCTCTCCGCCACCGGGCCAGCGTCTGATCCCACCAGCCCGCCCACTCGATCCTCGGCAGTCGATCCACCGGCTCGAAGTTCAGCACTCGTCTGAAGCGCTCGCGGTTGGTCATTCCCTGACTCCCAAGTGAGTTGCCGCCTGCCCCTTCCTCGCCCCTCGCCTCCCCCCTCCCGCTCAGCCGCAGACCTCGCGCCCGCGGCTCTCCTAAGCCGCAGCAGGCCTGACGCCGCCTCGAAACGAATGACCGCCCCATGGAGACTGTCCTGTCCATCGCCGGTTCGGACCCTACGGGTGGCGCGGGCGTCCAAGCCGACCTCCAGGTGTTCGGCTCGCTGGGCTGCCACGGCGCGGGAGTCGTCACAGCCGTTACGGTGCAGGACACCGTCGGCGTACGGGCGGTCCATGCCCTGCCTCCCGAGTGGGTCGGCGAGCAGCTCGCGTGCCTGCTAGGAGACGTGGCGGTGAGCGCAGTGAAGACGGGGATGCTGGGCAGCGCGGCTGTCGTCGAGGCCGTGTGCGAGGCCCTGGAGTCACACCCGCGGCCACCCCTGGTCGTCGACCCGGTCCTGGCGTCAACGGGGGGGCATCCACTGCTGGAGGAGGCCGGCCTTAAGGCTCTCGGAACTCGTCTTCTGCCCCGCGCAGCGCTGGTGACACCCAACCTGGCCGAGGCCGAGGCGTTGACCGGCCGCGAGGTCAGGACCCCCGACCAAATGCGGGATGCGGCGCGGCAGCTACTCGACTTCGGGGTGGGGGCGGCCTTGGTGAAGGGCGGCCATCTTCCCGGCGCGCCGATCGACGTCTTGGCTTCCGGGGGCGACGTCTGGGAGCTGGCCGGTTCGCGCACCGCGCTCGAGCGAGGCGTCCACGGCACCGGCTGCGCGCTGGCCTCCGCCGCCGCGGTGTTCCTGGCGCGCGGCCTGTCAGTCTCCGACGCCGTCAGCCACGCGCGAGCCTACGTGGCCTCCGGCCTCCGCGCTGCCCGCCCCCTCGGCGCGGGGCAAGCCGTCCTCGACTTCCGCGCTGCCGCCCAGAATCAACAGGGGCTCCCCGAAGGGAGCCCCTGTGGTCCGTGCGCAGACGGGAGTTAGAACTCCACGACCGCGGAAGCCTGCAGCAGATCGATGTCGTCCAGGTCGCCATAGCCGATCGCCGGGTCGACCGAGTCGTCGGCAATCTGACGGGCGTACGTCAGCGTCAGGTTCAGGCCATCGACGATCTTCTTCGTCCCCGAGACCTGAATCAGATGCTGATAGTTACCCCACGGGAAGAGCCAGCGGCCGGGGTAGACGCCGTCGACGTTGGCGTAGCGGACGTGCATGGGAATGCTGCCGACCTTGAAGTCGACATCGCCGGCGAAGATCTTGGCGCCGTTGAGGACCAGCGGAGCCCGCATCCACCGCTCCCACGGGATCTGCCCGGTGTAGGGGCTGATGCCGTAGTCGAGGACCTCGAAGTACGGGTTGACCGCGGAGTAGGTGGTGACGTACTCGCCTGAGCAGCTGCTGACGCTGCCAGTCACCTTCACGCTGGGGGTATCGAGCAGCTCAGCGGTGCCCATCCAGGCGCTCGGCGGGTTGGCCGGCCCCGGGTAGCGGACGCTGTTGACATCCTGGAGCTGCTCGGCATACTCGAAGGCCACGTTGCGGCCGAAGACGGTCGCCCACACGTCCACGCCCCAGGCCTCTTCCTCACCGAAGCCGGTGGCGAGCCAGGTGCCGCCGACGCCCCACTTGTTCTGGTTGTAGGCCAGACGCGCGGCGCCATAGCCATCGGCGACAAAGCCCTCGCGGAGGCCCTCGTCATACGAGGCGCCGCCGTAGAACATGTCGAAGTCGAAGTCCGTGCCCCACAGGTCGTTGGCCGTGCCACGGACGCCCTGGAGCGCCAGACGCTGGTTGTCGGCCACGAGGCCGAGCGTGTCGAGGCAGAAGTACTGACGGCCGAGGGTCCAGTCAACCGAAGTCCACCAGTCGGTGGTGCCGGCGACCCACGCCTCGTCGAGCCAGATGTTGTCATACAGGCCGGTCTCGTACGGACCGCCCTGGCTGGAAGGAACCTGCGGGAAGGCCCGCGGGCCCCAGACGCGCGCGGTCGGACGACCGAACGCAGCACCACGCAGCGCAGCCGCGCCGCTGACGCGGAGGACGTCGTCGACGGTCTTCAGAGAGATCTTGCCCGCCAGCTCGTCGGTGATCTGACCCTCGATGCCGATCTTCGCGGTCAGCGCGTCGAACTCAGCGTTGTCCCACAGATCGCCCACCAGACCGATGCGATAGTCGATCCAGCCGGTGACCTTCGGGCGCTTCATCGCTTCCTCGAGCGCCGCGACGCGGGTGTCGAGGTCCTCAACATCGCCCTCGAGATCGCTCACGCGGTCCTCGAGGTCGGCCAGCTCGTCCTTGAACTCATCGAGCAGCTTCGCGCAGATCGCGCGGATCTCGTCATCGGTCGGCTTCGGGCCGGGAGGGCCGACCGCGCCGGCAGGACCCGCAGGACCGGCAGGACCCGCAGGACCCGCAGCGCCGGTGTCGCCCTTCGCGCCGGCAGCGCCCGCGGGGCCGGCCGGGCCGCGATCGCCGGCTTTGCCGTCGCCCTTGGGCAGGCAGGGGGAGTCGATGAGACGGGCAATGGCGATGGCGAACTCGTAACGGGTCATCGCCCGATCGCCCTTGAACTCGTGCGTCTTCGGATAGCCGATGATGACTCCGCAGTCGACCAGCTTCTGGACCGCATCATAGGCCCAGTGGTCGAACGGAACCGTCTCGGCCGGGTTGCTCGCCGCGAACGCGGGCAGCGCGGAGGCTGCCAGGGCGAGCGCAAAGGCCACGACGATCAGTTTGCGCATGGGTGTTACCCTCCTGTGATGGTGGAACCGCGAAGCGCGACATACGCTTCGCATCACGAGCGTCCCGTGAGCTGCAGGAGGGCGGCTGAAGTATCCTCGTTGCCTTCAGGCTGCCCCAGGCTTCATCGGGGACCGCTCGTTGCTCGTCTCTCTCAGGCGACCAGGCGGAGGAGGGAACCTCCCTTCTTGGCCGGGTTTGGGCCGCTGTGAGATCGACCAGCTTCGCCTTCGGGTCGAAACCCTCCGGCACGACGTCCGGGGAGACTCAAGATGGAGGCGCCCCCGGAATACGACACCCTATCGTAGCACACGCCGACGGCGGTTGTCAAACGCCGACCGGCCGTCTCTTGCTTCGACAGAGGTGGCGGCGGGAGGTTTCAGCGCTTTCCGCCCCGCAGTCCGTCCATCCGGCCTCGCCATCTTGCCCTCAGAACACCCGGTTCCGAAGGGGGGTGCCCGTGAGGAGAGGCTTTTGCCGCAGGCGGGATCGGCGTAGGCAACGCCCCGAGGTTGGCGCTCTGCAGCAACTCACCCATTCCGGGCAACTGGGACAGGATCGACATCACGCTCTGGGTGATGCGCTCCAGACCCGCTGTCTCACCCTCCCCGGTGCTCACCACCGCGATGCGGTCAACGTTCTCCAGCGGCCGAGAGACCGCCGCCGCGATCTCGGGAAGGTGCTCGATCAGAATCTGGGCGATCGCCGGCGCCGTGTACCGCTCCCACGCCGCGGCCTTATGGGCCATGCCGTCCGCCTCCGCCACCCAACGCGCCCGCAGGCCCTCCGCCTCAGCCAGCGCCTTCTGCCGAATCACCTCGGCCTCTACCAGCCCCTTCGCCCGCAGCACATCCGCCTCCGCGAGACCTCGGGCGCGGATCGCCTCCGCCTCGGCCTCGGCCTCCAACCGGCTTCGGTGCCGCTCGCCCTCGGCCAGCGTCTCGGTCCGGTAGCGCTCCGCCTCGGCCGGTCGGTGAACCGAGTGCACCAGCTCGCACGTCTTCCGCTCGATCTCGGCAGCTTCCACCTCGATCCGCGCCTCACGCTCTACCCGCGCCACGCCCACCCGCTCGCGCACGAGGGCCTGCTCGGTCCTCGCGACGGCGAGGTCGTAGGCCAGATCCCGCCGGGCCTCCGCCCCGGCCACCTCTTCCGCATACCCGAGGATCGCGACGTCGTGCCGCGTCTCGGCCGCCATCGCCGCCCACTGGGCTGCGATCTCCGGCAGCCGCATCTGTGCGTAGTCGGCCTGGAGAGGCGCGATGTCGGTGGGGTCGGTGGGCTCGGGAGGGGTCTCAGCGAGCGGACGTAGGGGTTCGACCATGGGTGGCCTCCAGGACGGGTGAGGAGGACGGCCTCAGGCGGAATGCAGCGACAGTCACTCGGGAAATCGGTACCGGTTACTCAGTTTCAGCCGACGTCTGGCGGAAACTGGTAACTGGTACTGATTTCCCGGCCCACATCCCCGTTGACGCCTGCCGGCTCCATACATCACGGCTGACCAGGCACTAGCTCTTGTTGAAGAAGGTGAACCCGAACATCCCCGCCCCGATGGCGGCCATGCTCGCGTACTGCGGGACGGACAGGCTGGACCGGAAGATGATCGCCAGCGCGATCTGGCACGCCAGGAAGCCTCCCCCCGTCCCGAGGGCGAGGGCGAGGTTCGGGTTCATGATCTTGTAGAGCTGCATGAGCAACAGAATGCTCGATGCTCCGGGCACATTGCCGAGGATGAAGAACAGCGTGTGTTTGCCCGGAAGCACGGTCCCGTACTTGAACAACACCTGCGCGGCAGCCTGCATGAGCCAGAAGATCACGAGGTAGACAACTACCAAGGCAGCGCCTCCCGGTGGCGCAGTGGGTCTCGCCGCGGCGATGGTACCACAGCCCGCGCAACCGGGCAACCATGATGCCCCTCGTGCGCAACGCCGCGAGGACTGCCCAAATCTCGGCTCCCGTCACCGGAGGAGACGAGACGCATCGATTGCCCATCGTCCGCGGTAGCATGCCGCTGCCGTCTATCCCCCTTCGCGGGACCGGCCCAGAGGGCCGGTCGGTGCATGAGCGGGAACGTGGCCGACCGACTCCCATGGCGAGCCAGTGGATCGGCCGGGCTCGGGTTCTGCAGCTCCGTACGCAGGTTGCCCCACTCCGGCGGATGAAGTACTGGAGCCTATGTCTGGAGTCCTTCCCCTCCGAGGAGCAACCCATGCATCTTCCCGTTCGCCCTTTGTCCGAGACCGACTTGCCTGGCCTCCGCTCCCTCTGGAATGCCGTCATGGTCCATGACCAGATGAGCCAGGAGGAGCTGCGGGAGGTATGCCTTGGCGCCCCTGACTACGAGGCAGAGGGGGCCTTAGCGGTCGAGCGGAGCGGGGCGCTGGTCGGCCTCGCTCTTGCAGTTGCCCCGCGGTCATCCTTGGGCCTCGGGCGCATCCTGGCTGTGTGCGCGCAGTCGGCGGAGCAGGCGGTACAGCTGATCGGCCAGGCGGAGCGGTTCATGAGGGAGCGAGGCGTGACGCACGTCGTGGCCGGCGAGCACGGCCGCCATCCTGGGGCGCCCGGCACCGACGTCCGCTACCGAGAGATCAACGAGGCGTTCAGGCTGAGCGGCTACAAGCCGGGGCACAGCCTGCATGACATGGAGATCGCCCTCGTCGGCTATTCGCCGACGCCCTACCAGCAGGAGTGCCGTCGGCGCGCTGAGGACTACGGGGTTCGCGTCATCGGCTGGGCGCCGGAACTGGCCTCGATGCTGCAGGCCTTCGTCGAACGTGCCGTGCCGGACCTTCCCGAGGAGTTCTTCTGGCCGGGCTGGGAGTGGGGCCCACACATGGTGGTGGCGTTGAGGGACGACGAGGTCCTCGGGTACGCCAACTACGGGCCGGAGTTGCGACGCTCGTATGGGCGCTACCACCGGCCGAACAGCGGTTCCTTTGGGCCGATCGGTGTTCTGCGCGAGCACCGCGGCTACGGCATCGGGACGTGGCTGCTCTCCGAGAGCCAGCTGCGAGTCGCCGGCGCCGGCCGGGACTGGCTCTGGGCTGGCTGGACCAACACGCCCTTCTACGTCCCAAACGGCTGGCAGGTCTGCCGGCACTTCGCCGTGTGGGAGAAGGCCCTCGCCCACGGTGAGTGATGCCACCGCAAAGCGCGTGTGAGTAGCGCGGTCTGGGGCGTAGCAGGTCACGCCCCTGCGCGTGGGCGCGATGGGATACGCCCCTTGGTGGCGGCGACAGGGCGTGCGTTCGCGTTGTACGGGCGCCATTCATCGCTGCCCATTGCACACATCTCGGTGGGCAGCGAAGGGGAGGGGGATCGGGGGGACGATCGGTCTCCCGTCATCCCTCTGGTCGTCGTCGTGGAGCCCTGAAGGGGTGATCGATGGCTAGCCGTGGTCCCGCGTGCGCGACCACGGACAAGAGCCGTTCCTGAGGTTCCGGCCCCGTAGGTGGCCGGAGGGCCGTTCTGTGGTTCCGCCGGCCCCCCGAGGGCCGGGGAGGAAGATATGGCCCGGTTCCGCGGCCGCCGCTTGCAGTCCGTGGCCTGCGGTCCGCCGTCCGTAGTCCGCAGTGTGGTCTGTGGCCTGTAGTCTGTAGTCTGTAGTCTGTGGTCTGTAGTCTGTAGTCTGTAGTCTGTGGTCCGCAGCCCGCCGTCCGCGCCGCCCGCCCAACGAAGCCACACCGGTGTGGTATAAAGCACCTGCGACCAAACGGTAAACCGGCGACTCGGTCGCGCCGCCACTCGCTGTCGCCTGAACCACTGCCAAGGGAGGTGAGCGAACTGGGCCCGACGCCGCTCCGCTGGCCGGCCCGCGTCCTTGTGGCCGGTCTATGCCTCCTGGGCCTGGCGGCGCTCCTCGGCAGCGTGCGCGCGCCGTTCCACGACGGCGCGGCGTGCGTCGTGTACGCGCTGTTGGCCCTCCTGGCCTCCTCGCAGCGGTTGCGGATGCACCCCAACGTGGGCACGATGTCGTTGGGGTTCCTGTTCGTCTTTGCGGCGTTGTTCCAATGCGGGCCGACGGCGGGGATCGCCGCCGCGGTGCTGAGCGCTCTGGGCAACCTGCTCTTTGCGGCCGCGCATGAACGGCGCCAACCGCCGCTCACCACACTTCACGCGTTGGGCATGCTCTCGGTGGCGGCGGGCGCGGCAGGCGCGATGTTCGACGGGTTGGCGCCACTCGCTCCGGCCGATCGTCACCTGGCGACCCTCCTGCTGCCGGCTGCGGCTGCGGTGGGGGTCTACTACCTCGCCACCATCGCCGGCGTGAGCGCCATGTCGCTGCTGGCCGGGTACGGCCTGCCTCGGCACTGGCTGCGGGAGGCGGCGTGGATGGCGCCTGTGTACTTCGCCGGAGGCGCCGCGGCGTTGGCGGTCGGGCTGGCGTACCGGCAGTTTGGCCCGGGCGTGTTCGTGCTGGGCCTCCCGATCTTCTACGTGGTTCAGCGGTCGTATGCCCTCCGCGCGGACCGCACCGCCGAGCAGCTCCGGCACCTCGAGGAGCGCACCGCGGCCAGCGAGAAGCTCGCCCACCTCTACATGTCGGTCGTTGAGGCGCTCTCCAGCGCCGTCGAGGCCAAGGATCAGGGCACCCGCCTCCACGTCCGCCGCGTTCAGAGCCTGGCCCGCGCCGTCGGCCGGAGGGTCGGCCTCGTGGGGGAGGAGCTCCAGGCCGTGGAGACCGCGGCCGTCCTCCACGACATCGGCAAGCTCGCCGTGCCGGACCAGATCCTGGCCAAGCCCTCGCGTCTCACCGACAGCGAGTTCGAGCTGGTGAAGGCTCACCCCGAAGTCGGGGAGGCGATCCTGCGACCCATCGACTTCGGCGTCGACGTGGGCTCGATCGTCCGACACCACCACGAGAAGATGGATGGCTCCGGGTATCCCGACGGGCTCGTCGGCGACGCCATCCCCCTTGCGGCGCGGGTGCTGGGGGTCATCGACGTCTACGACGCGCTGGTCTCCGATCGCCCCTACCGCCAGGCCTGGCGCGCCGAGCGCGCGCTCGGGTATCTCCGCACACAGGCCGGCTCGGCCTTCGACCCCGCCGTCGTCGAGGCGCTGGCCCAGGCCATCGGCGAAGGCGAGCCCGCGGACGAGGGGGCCGACGACGACCTCCGTCGAGCCGTTGCCGCGGCCGCCGAGCGCGCCGCCTTGCCCGCCGAGGCCTCGCCGCAACCGTGGCAGCCCCTCGTTGAGGAATGGTCCCGCCGGGCCCCGGTGCATACGTGCGTGGCCTACGAGCTTGATCCGCGCCACGCGGAGGTCGCCGTCGTGGCCGCCGCCGGCGAGTATGCCGAGACCTTCGCGCGCCTCCGCACGCCCCTTGGCCTCGGGCCGTCCGCGGCGGCGGCACGCGCCGGGCGGGTCGTGCTGGGGGCGGGGGCGGTGGCCGATGTCGCGGGCGCGCCGGGCGCGCCGCCCGAGGGACTGGCGGCGTCGATGGTCGCGGCGGTTCCGGTGGTCGAGTCCTCGGGGACCGTGCGGGTCGTGATCTCGCTCTACACTTACCTGGATGCCGAGGCGCCCGACAACCTCCTCGCGGAGGTCGCCGTGCGCGCCGCTCAGGCCGCCCAACCCCTCGCCGCGCCGGAGCGCGAGCAGGGCGAACTCCTCGAGTACGCGGCCTTCCTCGCGGCCCTTGAGCGCTCCGTCACCCGGGCGAGGCAGCATGGCGAACGTCTTGTCGTGATGGCGGTGGGCCTCCCGGAACCTGATCCCGAACGACTGTTGGCTCTGGGGCAGGAGCTCCGCCTCGCCGGGCGAGGGCAGGCCCGCGTCGCGGAGCGCGAGAGCGCGGGAGAGATCATCCTGGCGCTCCCGCCCGTCGTTGAGGCCGCGGCCCGCGAGTGCCTTCAGGCCTTCGACGCCTCCGAGGCCGGCGGATTCCCGGTCGGATCGGCGGTCTTCCCGGCTGACGCCGACTCGGCCCACGGCCTGATCTGCGTCGCGCAGATGCGACGAGCCCGCGACCACCGGGCCGCAGCGCCGGAGGGCCTTGCCTCCCTGTCCGTCCCGGCCTGAGCGCTGCCGTCCAGTCCGGATGGCGTTCTGTGCATTGATGAAGATCAACAGCGACACCGACAAGCTGCTCCGGGAACTCGACTCGGGCGAGGCGGTCGAGCGCATGTACGCGCTCGCGGCGCTGGCGATGTCCGACGAGAGCTTCGTGGATGAGGAGCTGCAGCGCGGCCTGGCCGATGCCGACCGCGACTGCCGCGCCACCGCGGCGCGAATGCTCGGTGAGCGCCACGCGCGGACCGCGGCGCCGGCGTTGGTCCGCACGCTGCTCGACTCCTCCAGCGACGTCGCCCAGGAAGCCGCCGAGGCCCTCGGCAAGCTCGGAGAGGTCCAGGCTGTGGAGCCGCTGCTCACGGTGCTGCGGGAGCACTCCGCGCCGGCGCGCGCCGCCGCCGCGCGCGCGCTGGGCAGCCTGGGGGACGTTCGGGCCGTCGACGGCCTGGCCGCGGCACTCAGCGACACGACCGAGGGCGTCCGCGCCGAGGCCGCCGAGTCCCTCGGCGAACTCGCCGCCCAGGGCGCGGTCCCGGCATTGGTCGGCGCGCTGGGCGATTCCAGCGACCGCGTCCGGCAGTCCGCCGTCTCGGCCCTCCGTCGACTGGGCACGCCGTCCGTGAACGCCCTGGTCGAGGAGCTGCGATCACCGACCGACGCGCGCCGCTGGCGCGCCGCGTGGGCCCTGGGCGAGTGCGCAGCCCCCGAGGCCGCGGAGCCTCTGCTGCGGGCGTTGCAGGACGGCTCGGAGAACGTGCGGGCACAGGCGGCGCTCTCGCTGGGGACCATTGGGGCGCGGCGGGCCACCGAGTCGCTGGAGCGTGCCATGTCCGACGCCTCGCCCTCGGTGCGCGAAGCCGCGACGCTCGCCCTGGCTCGACTGGGCCACGCCCCGCCGCCCGGGGCGGCCGTGCGAGGAGATGCCGACGTGCGCTACCCGCCCGACGGAAGCGGCCTGACCCGTACCCATCCTGCAGCCCACCTCGACGTGCGCGAGCGGCCCCGTCGCACCCCGCGCCGCCGGTTCCGCCTGCCCCTCTCAGCACTTCTCATCGCGCTGGCCGTGCTCCTGGTGATCGCGGTCTGGGCCACCGGGGAAGCCCTCCGGCTCCGCGCCGCTCGCCGTGCCGCACGACCCGCTGGCATCGGAACCGTGAAGCCCTACACACCTCCGCCGGTTCCCAAAACGCCCGACGAACCCGCCAACGGCTCCACCGCCGACTGTCAGGTCGTGAACCCATCGTTCTACGTCGAAGGGGATACCCTCATCGCCCGCGGCCAGGTGGTCAACGAGGGTGTCGGGACGGCGAAGAACGTCGGGGTCCGAATCACTGTGCTCGACGCCTACGACGAAGTCGTCGCCCGCTGGGATGTTGACGCCTCCCCCCAGGAGATCGCCCCCAACCACTCCGCCACCTACAAACTCACCATGCCTCTCCCACCGATCACCTCCAGACCCACCATGAAGGTCGTCGCCCGCTGGGACTGAGGACCCTCACCCCGGAGCACCCCCCATTGCCTGGCGACCGTTCCCCCCGGAGGCAGGCCCTCACTGCGTCGCCGCCAAACCGTGTGCCGACCTCCACCGCGACCTCGACGAGGCGGTGTTCGCAGCCTACGGATGGTCGCCAAGCCTCAGCGATGAGGAGTTGCTTGAGAGGCTCCTGGCCCTGAACCTGGAGCGTGCCGAGGAGGAGGCACGGGGAGGCCACCGCCAACGGAGGACGGACATCCTCTCCGGCAAAGCGCTGCCCGAGGAGGTGTCAACTGCCCACTTCGCGTGTGCGGCACTTGCAGGCAAGCGGAATGTCGTTGCCGGGAGCGCCGGCACCCTTGCCGGCTGAGGTGGCGGATGTTCGCCGGGTCTACGACAACGACGCGCCACCTCAGCCGGTCCCGCACGTGCGGGAGTGCCGGCGCTCCCGGCGATGACACACCATCGTGCCACAGCAGCGCGCTGGTAGCGCGCGGTCCCAGGGGCGACACCCCTCGCGCAATGGTAGGAGAACGGGGTGAACGGCGCGGCGCGCGTAGAGGCATTCCACGGGCCTGAATCGTGCGGAGGGCGTCCTGCGGGTCCACTTCGGGGGTCGGAGGGCGCTGGAGGGGGCTGGAATCGC
>Ga0233425_10003982_pt1 | contig 25668 bp, 21 predicted proteins | sample Watercolumn_Towu_2_FD_181712 | JGI IMG/M metagenome (GOLD analysis project Ga0233425, IMG submission 181712) | Freshwater microbial communities from Lake Towuti, South Sulawesi, Indonesia - Watercolumn_Towuti2014_140_MG | ecosystem: Environmental > Aquatic > Freshwater > Lake | place... | reverse complement strand
CGCGCCGGATGTGCTGCTCGCGGGCCTGCAGGGTGAGGGTGAAGCCGGGCTTGCCGTCGCGGTCGACGGTGGCGCCCACCAGGCGGCCGGGTAGGTTGTGGACGTGGGCCTTGCGGCAGCAGAGGAAACCGAAATAGGGGCCGCCGCCATACAGCGGCACGCCGAAGGGCTGGCCGTCGCCGCAGGCGATGGCGGCACCGGCCGCACCCCACTGCCCCGGCGGCTTCAAGAGCCCCAGAGCGACCGGGTTCACCAGGCCGATGGCCAGCACCCCGCTGGCTTTGGCCCAGTCGGTCAAGGCATCCACTTCCTCCAGCACGCCGAAGAAGTTGGGCTGCGGAATGACCAGGGCGGTCGCCTCGGAATCGGCAAAGGCCGCCAGGGAGTCCGGGTTCAGCCGGCCCTGCTCGGCATCGAAGGGGATCTCGATCAGCTCGATGTGCTGCGGGGTCACCAGGGTGCGCACCACCTTGCGGTAGGACGGATGAACGCTGCGCGGCAGCAGGATGCGGCGCGCCCGCGGATTGAGCCGCACCGCCATGAGGATGGCTTCCGCCAGGGCCGAGGCACCGTCGTAGAGGGAACCGTTGGAGACGTCGAGGCCGGTGAGCGAGGCCATCATGGTCTGGTATTCGAACAGCACCTGCAGCGTGCCCTGGCTGGCCTCGGCCTGGTAGGGCGTGTAGGAGCTGTAGAATTCGCCGCGCTGGGCGATCTCCCAGACCGCCGCCGGGATGTGGTGCTCGTAGGCACCAGCGCCGGCGAAACACAACAGGGGACGATTGCGTTCGCCGAGCTCGGCCATCAGCCGGGTAGCGGCCACTTCCGACAGCCCCTCCGGCAGGCTGAGGGCTTGGGCGCGCAGTTCCGGCGGGATCTCGTCGAACAAGTCCTCGACGCCGGCCACGCCGATGGCGGCCAGCATGGCACCGACGTCGTCGTCGGTATGGGGGATGAAGGGCATGGCCTAGCCGTCGCCGAGGGTGGCCCGATAGCCGTCGGCGCTCAGCAGCGATTGCAGTTCCGCCGGATCACTCGGTTGCACCCGAAACAGCCACGCGCCATAGGCATCGCGGTTGACGGATTCCGGAGCATCGTTGAGTTCGGCATTGACTTCGGTGATGGCGCCGGAGACCGGGCTGTAGATGTCGGAAGCGGCCTTCACCGATTCGATGACCGCACAGCCCTCGCCGGCGCGGACCGCCCGTCCCACGACCGGCAGCTCGATGTAGACGATGTCGCCCAGCTGCTCCTGCGCGTGGTCGGTTATGCCCACCGCCACCGCGCCGCCGGCCTCGCATCGGGCCCATTCGTGGGATTTGGCGTATTTCAGGTCGCTCGGAAAGTTGCTCATCGCTGCGGGTTCCTCCGGGTCTGCTCGGCGCCGTCCAAGTTACGGGAAAAGCGCCGCCAGGTAAAGGAAGTCCCTGCCCCGAACGCGGCAACCGGCAGCCCCGACGGAATCAGCGCCGCAGTTTGTAGTTGCGGCCGTAGAAGATCTCCGCCATTTCCTGACGCAACTGTTTCTGAACGGCCTGGCGCTCGGTCTCCCCCAGTTCCTCCTTGTCGGTCTGAAACAGATAGTTGTCCAGATTGAAGTCCTTCAGAATCATCTTGGTGTGGAAGATTTTCTCCTGATAGACGTTGACGTCGATCATCTGGTAGCGATCGGCGGTGGCGTCGGCGATGTAGTTCTGGATGGAGGTGATCTCGTGATCGATGTAATGCTTCTGGCCGCTGATGTCGCGGGTGAAGCCGCGCACCCGGTAGTCCATTATGACGATGTCGGACTCGAAGCTGCGGATCAGGTAGTTCAAGGCCTTCAGTGGCGAGATGCGGCCGCAGGTGGAGACGTCGATGTCGGCGCGGAAGGTGCTGATGCCGTTGTGGGGATGGCTTTCCGGATAGGTGTGGACGGTGATGTGGCTCTTGTTGAGATGGGCCACCACGGCGTCCGGCAATGGCCCCGGCGCCTCCGAGTTGCTGTCGGAGATGGTCATGGAGGCGGGCAGGTCGTGGCCTTCCGAGATCAGCATGGTGACGCTGGCACCCTGGGGCTCGTAGTCCTGGCGGGCGATGTTGAGGATCTCGGCGCCGATGATGGCGGTCACGTCGGTGAGGATCTGGGTGAGCCGCTTGGCGCTGTACGCCTCGTCGATGTATTCGATGTAGCGCCGCTGCTGCTGCTCCGACTTGGCATAGCAGATGTCGTAGATGTTGAAACTCAGCGACTTGGTTAAGTTGTTGAAGCCGTGTAACTGCAACTTGTCCATCGAATTAAGGGTCACCCCGTGGTGTAACGCGCCCATCGACATCTCGCGGCCGCAGGTGTTGATGAAAACTCGGCACCCGGGCTAGGTGCCTTGCGCCGTTTCGACGACGTCGAAAGAATGGGTGATGGTCGCGGTCTTGCCCAGCATGATGGATGCCGAGCAATACTTGTCCGCCGACATCTCCACCGCCCGCTGCACGGCTGCGTCCTTCAGGCCGCGGCCGGCCACCCGGTAATGGATGTGGATGCGGGTGAACACCTTGGGATCGCCGTCGGCGCGCTCGGCCTCCACGGACAGCTCGCAGTCGCTGACATCGTGGCGACCTTTCTTCAGGATTTGGACCACGTCGAAGGCGCTGCAGCCGCCCAGCCCCAACAACAGCATCTCCATCGGCCGCACCCCGAGGTTCTCGCCGCCGCTCTCCGGCGGACCGTCCATCAGCACCGAATGTCCGCTGCCGGACTCGCCGAGGAACTTGGCCTTCTCGACCCACACCACCCGCGCTTTCATGACGCCCTATCACCCTGAAAAAAAAGGCGCATAGGGTACCACAAATCGACCCTCCGCCAAGCCGCCGTGTAGATTGCGAGCTGCTAGACTTACTGGCGCTTTTCGCCATGGAGAACGCGACAATGTTGAAGATCGTGCCGCCCACGAAGAACGAAGCCATCGAGGAGATGCTGCGTTACTGCCACCGGCGCCGCTACGCCTCGAAGACGACGATCATGAAACCGGGCGACGCCGGCGACACCCTCTACTATGTGGCCGAGGGCTCGGTCGCGGTGAGCATGCCCAACAAGATCACCCATCATGAAATCGTCATGGCCTATCTGAACAAGGGTGATTTCATCGGCGAAATCGGCGTGTTCATGGGACCGATGGTGCGCGATGTCCACGTCGTCACCCGCGAACCCACCCAACTGGCCGAGATCGGCTACACCCGGTTGCTGCAGTTGCTGCAGACCGAGCTCGCGCCGCACGCGATCAACATCCTGCTGACCTTCGGCCGCCAGCTCTCCAACCGCCTGCTGACCACCACCCGCAAGGTCGGCGCCCTGGCCTTCCTCGACGTCACCGACCGCATCGCCCACACCCTCACGGAATTGTGCCGCCAGCCGGAGGCGATGACCCACCCCGACGGCATGCAGATCCGCGTCACCCGTCAGGAGCTCGGCCGCATCGTCGGCTGTTCCCGCGAAATGGCCGGCAAGGTCCTGAAGAATCTGGACGAGCAGGGCATGGTCCGGGTCAAGGGAAAAACCATCGTGGTGTTCGGAGCCCGCTAGTTCGATTCCCTCCCATAGGGAAGCGCTGAATCAATCCATCCTGGATTTCTCAGCGCCCGCCACCGGACAACGCGGTTTCCCGGTGGCGTACAAAATCAGCGGCTTGCAGCCGCAGATTTTGGCGGTGCATCCCTGCACCGCGGAAACAGCCGAATCAATCAGCGGTTCCTTAGCCGGCGTCGCCGATCCGGTTCAGCGGCTCCAGCTCCCGCCGGCGCGACCGTGCCGGCCCTTCGGTCGCGGCCGGCTGCTGCTGCAGGGCACGCCACAATTCCTCGCCGTACCAGCGGTGACCGTGGTCGGGGCCGTACACCAGCCGCTCCAGCTCGCGGATCTTCTCTCCCAGCCGCCCTCCCGTCAGCTTGGCCAGGTCCTGCAGATTGGCCGGACGACGCTGCGGCCAGCAGGCCTGTCCCCAGATCAGCAAGGCGTCGCGCGCCGCCACCGGATCGTCGCCGCGGCAGGCTTTGGTCAGCTCGCGCAGGGCGGTAGCACTGTCCGGAGTCATGGCGGCGGCGGACCTGGCGCCGGCGGCGGCCGGCAGCGGCCGCTTTCGCCTGCTCCTCGACCAGGCGGCCGCGGTGACGGCCCAGCCGCCGCCGAGCGCCAGCGCCAGCCAGCGCCAGCCGTCGGCCGCCGCGCCCGGTGCGAGCGGCAGCGGGGGCGGCGTTGGCGGAGCCGGGACGCTCGCCGCAGGTTCCGGCTCCGGCGCCACGACGGCGCCGGCAGCGGCCGCCACCGTCAGCAGGCGCGGCGCCAGGTGGGTCACTTCCTGGCGCTCGCTGCGGGTATTCCACCAGATCACCTCGAGTCCGGGGAGGGTGTAGTTGCCGGCCCGATCCGCCAGCAGCGCCTGTTTCTCCTGGCGCAGGCTGGTGATGCCGTCGGCACCCGCCTCTTCCTTCAGCAGCGGTTGGTCCGCGTAGGATTTGAGACCCGCCGGCACCGCTCCCTGGCCCAGTTCGGGCAACACGCCGACGGTGGCACCCGCGGCGCGCAGGGTGACGGTGCGGGAGATCGGTTCGCCGACCCGGCTGCGGGGCGGCTCCTGCGGCCACTGCTCCGCCAGCTCCAGGGCCTCCGCCGGCAGCCAGTGGGAGCCAGTGAAGGACGCCGGGATCGGCCGCACCTCCAGATCCAGGCTGTCGGAAGCGACCCGCAGGCGCTTTCCGGGGCGGCGCACGAGGGGAGCCAGACGCCCGCCGCCACCGGTCATGAGCTGGGCATTCAGGGCCGCCGGTTCGATATGCAGCGGGCCGCTCTTCTGGGGAAAAATGGCGTACTTGTATTCGTTGACGGTGTAGGTCTCGCCGCCGCGCACCTCGGCGTACTGGCGGCCCTCTCCCAGCCTCTGCACCAGGGCGTCGGCGACCTGGGGATCGCTCAGGCCGTCTCCGACCACGTCGACCCGGCGCAGCAGGCGGCGGGTGTAGATCACCTGGGACTGCACAAAGGGATTGCGCGGGACTGCCTCGACCTCCCAGAACACCTCCGCCTGCTGGGCACCGGTGGCCGCCTGGGGTACTTCTCCCACCGCCAGGGTGAGGGAGTTGCTGCTGACGCTGCCGAAGCGGATGGGCGGTACGGTCAGGTTTCCGCCATGCTTGGGCAGCACCGTGACGACCCAGAGCCGGAGAGCGGCGGAACGGCCGTTGACCCAGGAATATTCGGAACTGGCGCTGGTTCCGAGCACTTCGAAATCCGCCTCCAGCGGGCCGAAATCGGGATCGCCGTCGGCTTCCCCGTCAGCCGTGAAGCTGAGTTCGACGCTCTCGTCGGCGCGGATCGGGTTGCGCTCCAGTTCGAGGCGGACCCCGGCGAAGGACAGGGCCGGCAGCAGCAGTAGCGCACGCAGCAGCCGGAGGGAAGGGACGGGACGGACGCGCAACGGGGTCACGGCGGTGGCCTCCGGCCCTGCCGCTGGCGGTACTGGTAGAGGAACTTGCGCTTGAGGAGGCCGCCGGGATCATCGGGGATGCGCCGCAACCACTGCTCGCTGGCCTGCTGATCTTCGTTCAGGGCTTGCGGGGCGGCTTCGGCCGCGGCCTGCTGCGGTGCGGTCGCGGAGGTCTCCGGCTCGCCCTTTCGCGGCCCGTCCTTTTCGTGCTCGGCCGTTTCCTCGGCAGCCCGCTCCTCGGATGTGGCGGGCTCGTCCGCAGTCTGGCCCGCATCGCCCGCCGGCCGCCCGGCCCGGGCCGCTTCCTCATTCGCCTGCGGGTCGCCGGACTGCTCCTTCCCATCCCCCTGCTCGCCCGCCTGCCGCTTCTGCCCATGCTGGTCCTTCTGCCCTTGTCCTGCCTCCGACCGCTGTCCCTGCTGTCCCGCTTCCTGCTGATCCTTGGCGGACTGCTGCTGACTCGACGCCTCCTGCTGCTGGCGCTTCAGCACATCTTCCACCAGCTTCTTGTTGTAAAGGGCATCCTCATGGCCTGGATCCCGGCTCAACGCCTGCTGATAGGCCGCGATCGCCTCGGGATATTGCTTTGACCGTGCCAGGGCGTTGCCGCGGTTGTATTCGTCTTCGGCGGCGTGGCGCCCGGCCAGGGTCTGCGCCGCCGCCTCGGCCTGGCCCGCCCGGTATTGGGCGGCGGCCTTCCAGGCCGGGTCGTCGAAGGTGTCGGCGGCGCGGCCGAAATCTCCGGCGTCGAAAGCGAGCCGCGCCTGCTGGTCGCGGGTCTGCCACAGATCCCGCCAGCTCCAGGCCGGCGCCGGCCGTGGCGCCAGCACCAGCAGCAGCGCGGCGAGCAGCAGGCCGCGGCGAAACGCCAAGGCCGCCAGCGGCAGCAGCGGCAGCACCAGCCAGATACCGGCATCGGCCCATTGCTCCAGGGTGATGGCGGAATCGCCGTCCGCCGCCGCCACGCTCCCCGCGAACAGCGGCAGCAGCACCGCCAGATCGCTGCCGTCGGCCGTCAGCGGGCGGTACAGCCCGCCGCCGCGGGCCGCGATTTCCCGCAACTGCTCCCCGTCGAGGCGCGCCAACACCAGCTTGCCTTGCGCGTCCTGGAGGAAACCGCCACGGGCCAGGGCAACGGGACCACCCGCCGCGGTCCCGCTACCCAGCACCGACACACGGAAACCCTGGCGCCGGGCGGCCGCGGCGGCCGCCGCCGCGTCGCCCTCCTCGCCACCGCCGCTGATCAGCAGAATGTCGCCCTGCACCAGGCCCGCCTGCTGCAGGATGCGCTGCGCCGCCTCCAGCCCCGCCGCCGGGCGGCTGCCGCGTTCCGGCAGGATGCCGGGGCCGAGGGCCGCCAGTTGGGAGAGGATGGTTTCGCCGTCGTCGGTGAGGGGGGTGACGGGATAGGCATCGCCGCCGAACACCACCAGGGCGGTGAGGCCGTCCTGACGCTGCCGGATGATGTCGGTGAGCTTGAAGCGCGCGCGTTCCATCCGGTTGGGGCTGAGATCCACCGCCGCCATCGCCGGCGACAGGTCCAGCACCAGTACCAGTGCCTGCTGGTTGCGCACGGCCGGCGTCGGCAGCTTCTCCCAGCTGGGTCCGGCCAGGGCCAGCAGCGCCAGGAAGGCGCCCGCCAGCCAGCAGCGCGGCCCCAGCCAGCGGCGGGCACTGCCGGTGACGGCGCCGATCAGCACATGAGGCAGCAATTCGGGGTCGCACACCGCGCGCCAGTCACCGGCCGCCGGCCCGCGCCGCCGCCACAGCCGGTAGACCCCAAGCACCGGCAGCACACCCAGCAGCCAGGGCCAGCGCAGAAAGTGGAACTGGTCCATACCCGCTCGATCTGCCTTCAGGCGGACCACGCCACCAGTCCGAAGTGGGCGGTGGCCAGCACCGCTCCGCCGAACAGGATGCGGTACCAGGCGAACACGGTGAAATCGTGGCGCGCGATGTAGCGCAGTAGACCCCGCACCGCCAGAAAGGCACTGACGAAAGAAGCCGCAAAGCCCACCGCGAACAGATCGAGATCCCCGGCCTGCAGCAGTCCTCGCGCCTTGTACAGCTCGTAGGCGGTGGCGGCGAACAGGGTGGGGATGGCCAGGAAGAAGGAGAACTCGGTGGCGGCCTTGCGCGACAGCCCGAAGAACAGCCCGCCGACGATGGTGGCACCGGAGCGGGAGGTTCCCGGGAACAGGGCGAAGGTCTGGATCAGGCCGACTTTCAACGCATCGCTCCAACGCATCTCGTCCACTTCGCGAATGCGGACCACGTGATCGCGGCGGTCGGCCCAGAGGATGACGAAGGCGCCCACGATGAAGGCGGTGGCCACCGGGATCGCGCTGAACAAATGGGCCTTCACCGCCGACCCGAAGGAAGCGCCCAGCAGCGCCGCCGGCAGGAAGGCGATCACCAGATTGACGGCAAACCGGCGCGCCGCCGGGTCCCGCGGCAGACCCGCCAGGACGTGGCCGATCTTGCGGCGGTACTCCCAGCAGACGGCGGCGATGGCCGCCGACTGGATGACGATTTCGAACAGCTTGCCCTTCTCGGTGTTGAAATGGAGCAAATCACCCACCAGGATCAGGTGGCCGGTGCTGGAGATCGGCAGGAATTCGGTGAGGCCCTCGACGATGCCGAGGATCAGGGCGTGGATCAGTTGAGTGCTTTCCATCGAATGGGCAATGGGTTGAGGAGAGGTTGACGGCAGAAGGCGCCGGCTCACTGAAGGCGGCCGGAGCGACGGTGAGGAATCCCGCCGTCCGCGGCCGGCGCCCGCCGTGCCGGCACTTCAGCCGGACTGGCGTACCGCCGCCAGGCGCTGGTACTTGCGGAACAGACTGTCGCGGTCTTCCTTGTGGTCGGGGTCCCGCTCGATGCAATCCACCGGACACACTTCCATGCACTGGGGCGTGTCGAAATGCCCGACGCACTCGGTGCACAGCGCGGGATTGATCTGGTAAATGGATTCGCCCTGGGAGATCGCCCCGTTGGGACACTCCGGCTCGCAGACGTCGCAGTTGATGCATTCATCGTGAATGATCAAGGCCATGGGACTCACCTCCTGGGATGGGAATATCTCTCCCGCAATGCTAGCAGCACCCGGTCGGAAACGAAGGCCGAGACGTCCCCTCCCAGCTTGGCGATCTCGCGGATGGAGGAGGACGAGGTGAAGGCATATTTCTCCGAAGGAGTCAGGAACATCGTCTCCAGATCCTTGCACAGATAGCGGTTCATGCCCGCCAGCTGGAATTCGAACTCGAAGTCGGACACCGCCCGCAGGCCCCGCAGGATGACGCTGGCGCCGAACTTCTGGGCGGTGTCCACCAGCAGATTGTCGAAGCTGATCACCTCCACCGTCGGCAGTTCGCGCACCGCGTCGGCGGCCAGCACGAGGCGCTCGCCGAGGCCGAACAGCGGGGTCTTCGCCTTGTTCTCCGCCACCGCCAGGATGATGCGGTCGAAGACGCGTGCGGCCCGGATCACCAGGTCTACGTGGCCGTTGGTGATGGGGTCGAAGGTACCCGGATAGATGGCTGTGATCTGCATCGGCGTCCTGTTCAGGGGCTGGCGGCGGGGAACGGCGGGGCGCGCCGGCACAACCGGTAGGCCAGATCGCCGGTCTGCTTGGCGCGCAAAATGTGCCAGGTTTCCGGCAATGCCTCAAGTGCCGCCGCCGCCTCCGACTCCAGGTAGATCCAGGCCGCCGCCGCCAGCCAGCCGCGCCGCTCCAGCGCCGCACAGGCCGGTGCCAGCAGTCCGCAGCGGAACGGCGGATCGAGGAAGACCACGTCGAAGGCCTCCACCGGCCCCTCCAGAAAACGCGGGCCGTCGGCCTCCACCACCTGCACCTGGCGCGCCTCCAGCCGCTTGCAGTTGGCCCTGAGGCCGCGACACACCGCACCGCTGCGCTCCACCAGAACCACCCGGGCCGCGCCCCGCGACGCCGCCTCGAAACCCAGCGCGCCGCTGCCGGCGAACAGATCGAGGCAGCGCAACCCGGTGAGATCCTGGCCCAGCCAGTTGAACAGCGTCTCCCGCACCCGGTCCGGGGTTGGGCGCAAGCCGGCGGCGGCGGCGAAGTCCAGTCGCCGGCTGCGCCACTGGCCACCGATGATGCGCAGTTCGCCGGTGGGCCGGAAAGCGGCTGGATCCGGACGCCGCTTCACACCACCATCCTCTGGAACCGCCGTGCCGCCAGCAGCAGGATGGCGATCCCCATGGCGGTGAGGACCGCGGCGTCCTGCCACAACTCCGCCAGCCCGGCGCCACGCAGGATCACGCCGCGGGAGATGTCCACCATGTAGGTGGCGGGGAGGCAGTAGCTGAGCAGGTAGAAGATCAGCGGCATGGTGTCGCGCGGGAAGATGTAGCCCGACAGAAAGATGCTGGGCAGCATGGTGAGCATGGCCAGCTGCATGGCTTCCGCCTGGGAATTGGCCTTGGTGGAGATGAGGACACCCAGCGCCAGGTTGGCGAACAGATAGCTCATGGACAGCATCAGGAAGACCAGCGCGCTGCCGTGCACCGGAACCAGGAACACCAAGCGCATGAAGGCCAGGATTACCAGCAGCTCGGCGAAGGCGAAGGCGAAATAGGGCAGGATCTTGCCCAGCAAGAGACCCAGCGGGCGGATGGGGGTGACCAGCAGTTGCTCGAGGGTGCCGCGCTCCTTCTCCCGCACGATGGAGAAGGCGGTCAGCATGGTGGTGACGAACAGGGTCAGCACCGCCATCAGACCCGGCAGGAAGAAATTGGGGGAACGCGAGTCCGGATTGAACATCAGCTTGGGCCGGACTTCGATGGGCAGCCGCGCCCCTTCCGGCAAGACCCTCTTGAGCGACTCGTCGAGGCCGATCTGGCCGGCCACGTTGACCGCCTGGCCCGCCACCGAGGAATCGGAACCGTCCACCAGCAGGAGGATTTCCGCGGTGGCGCCGCGCAGCAGGTTGCGGGCGAAGTCCGCCGGGATCTTGATGCCGACCCGCGCCGCCCCGGATACCAGCGCCGCGTTGAGCTCGGCGTCGGAATGCACGTAGCGGTCGATGCGGTAGGTGTCGGAACTGCGGAAGCGGTCGAGCAGGGCGCGGCTGTCGTAGCTGCCATACTCCCCTCCCGGCCCGTCCACCCCGCTGAGGTCGTACACCACGGTGGGGATCTGGCGGATGTTGGTGTCGATGGCGACGCCGAGGATGGTCATCTGCAGCAGCGGCATGATCAGGGCGAACAGGATCGCCATGGGGTCGCGGCGGGCATGGATGGCTTCCTTGTAGACGATGGCCTCGAGGCCGCGCAGGGCGCCGATCATGGGGAATGCTCCAGCTCCCGCTGGTGGCGGTGGGTCAGCTCCACGAACACGTCCTCCAGACTGGGGCCGAGGGGATGAAGGCTTTCCACCGCCAGTCCCTGCAGCGCCAGTTCCCGCTCCAGATCCGCCGCCGCCAGTCCGGCGTCCACCAGGGTGTGCACCGAGCGGCCGAAGATGGTGGCGGCGTGGACCCCGGGCCATTGTTTCAGGCACTTCAGCACCTGGGTGATGGCCGGCGCGGTGATCTCGAAACGGTGGGTGCCGGGCGGGTTGATATCCGGTCGCGCACGCAACGCATCGGGGGTGCCCTCGGCGATCAGGTGACCGTAGTAGATGTAGGCGAGGTGGGTACAGCGCTCGGCTTCGTCCATGTAATGGGTGGTGACGAAGAAGGTCATGCCCTGGGCCGACAGTTCGAACAGCAGGTCCCACAGCTGGCGCCGCGCCACCGGGTCGATGCCGGCGGTCGGCTCGTCCAGGAACAGGATGGTGGGGGCATGGAGCATGGCGCAGCCCAGCGCCAGACGCTGCTTCCAGCCCCCCGACAGGCGCCCGGCCTGACGCTGAATGTAGGGGCTCAGGGCATTGCGGTCGACCGCGTCGCCGATACGGCGTTCCAGATCCGCTCCCCGCAAGCCGTAGGCCTTCCCGTAGAAGCGCAGGTTTTCCAGCACCGTGAGGTCGTCGTAGAGGCTGAATTTCTGGCTCATGTAGCCGATGCTGGCGCGCACCCGGTCGGGATCGCGGGCGACGTCGACGCCCAGGATCTCGGCCCGCCCTGCGCTGATGGGCAGCAGCCCGGTAAGCATCTTGATGGTGACCGTCTTGCCGCTGCCGTTGGGACCGAGAAAGCCGAAGATGTCCCCGGTGGGCACCGTCAGATGAATGTGGTCCACCGCAATGTGGTCGCCAAAGCGGCGGGTCAGGTTGTCGGTCCGAATCGCCTCCATCAGGACGACAGCCCGAGGAAGCGAACTTCGGCGTGGACCCCGGCGCGCAGTTGATGGTCGGGGTTGTCGACCCGCAGCTTGACGCCGATCACCTGGTGCACCCGCTCTTCCAGAGTCTGCACGTTGCGCGGCAGGAACTCGGCCTGCTGGCGGATCTGCTCGACGGTCGCCCGGAAACGCCGTTCCGGAAACGCGTCCACCACCACTTCGGCTTGCTGCCCCAAAGCGACCCGGCCGATGCGGGGCTCCGGCACGTACACCATGACGAACAGCTGGGCATCCTCCAGTAGCTTGGCGATGATGGCATTGGGCTGTACCAGCTGGCCCGGCCGCAGGTCCAGCACTTCCACGGCGGCGGCGGCGGGGGCGCGGACCTGGTGTTCGTTCCACAGCACCTCCGCCTCCCGCAGCTGTCCCTCCGCCACCACCACCTCGGCCCGCGCCGCCGCTACCTCTTCCGGGCGGAAACCGTGCTCGGTCCGATCCAGCACCGCCTGGGCGGCGGCCAGGCGGCCGGCGGCCGCATCCATCCCGTGCTGCAGGCTGGCCACCTGGGCCTGCGCCATGTCGCGGCGGGCGCGGGCGTCGTCCAGCTGCTGCGCCGAAGCCACCCGCCGTTCCGCCAGGGACTGGACGCGGCGCAATTCCCGCTCGGCATTGAGCGCATCGGCCCGCGCGCGCCGCAGATCGGCGCCGGCCGCCGCCAGCTCCTGGCGGCGGAAACCGGGCCTGGCACCGTCGTAGGAGACCGCCGCACGGGATTCGGCGATATCTTCGGCACGCGAGCCGTTCTGCAGCTTCTCCAGATTGGCCTGCGCCAGTTGCAGGCGGCCGCGCCCCTGCTCCACCCGCGCCGCCTGTTCGCCGTCTTCGAATACCACCAGCACCTGGCCACCCTCGACGTGCTCCCCCTCGCGCACGCGCACATCGCGGATGCGGCCGCCGACCTTGGAACCGACGCCGATGTTGCGGGCTTCCAGCACGCCGGAGGCGGTCAGCTCGGGAACTTCCGCGAACCAGGCGCCGTAGGCGAAATACGCTCCACCGCATACAGCGAGCAGGAGGAGCGCGAGCGGTTTCCTGGCGGTCAAGGCGGTTCGGCGGTGGTCGGTAGCGGAGTCGGGAACGGGATTGTAGCCGACTTCGGCCGGGGTGCCTCGTGGCACCGGCGTCAGCCGGCCGCCGGGTGGAGTTCGGCCAGCAGACCGGGCTTGGCGATGTGGTAGCCCTGGGCATAGTCGACGCCGATTTCCCGCAGCCGCTCCAGGATCGCCGCCGATTCGACGTACTCCGCGACGATCTTGAGCCCCAGGGAGTGGCCGATCTCGGTCATGGATTTCACCATGGTGTAGTCGGTCTGGCTGGTGGCCAGTTCCCGCACGAAGCTGCCGTCGATCTTGAGGTAGTCGACCTTGAGGTTCTTCAGATAGGCATAGGAGGCGAAACCGGCACCGAAGTCGTCCAGGGAGAAGCGGCAGCCGTAGCGGCGAATCTGGCGGATGAAGGTCTCCGCCTGGGCGAATTCGGCGATGGCGGCGGTCTCGGTGATCTCGAAGATGATTTTTTCCAGGGGAAAGCCGGCTCCGTCCAGGCGGTCGTGGAGGTACTGGAGGAATCCGACGCTGTTGACGCTCTGGCCGGACAGATTGATCGAAAAGCCGCCCACGTCGGCGAAAGCCTGCGGATGCTGTTCGATCCAGAGAAACACCGCTTCCACCTGCTCGCGATCGACGTCCGGCATGCGCTGCCAGCGTTCGGCGGCGGCGATGAAACTGGCGGGCGGCACCGTTTCCCCCAGATCGCTGCGGATTCCCAACAGGACTTCATAATGGGAGGGCAGGCCGCCGCCGAGCGGGCGGATCTCCTGGCAACGGGGAAACAACCGCTGCTCGCGCAGCACGACGTCGATACGGCCGGCCCAATCGAGGGCCTTGGCCTGGGTTTCCAGGTGACGGTCGTCGTCGCGATAGCAATGGATGCGGCCAACCCCCATGGCTGCGGCCCGGCTGCAGGCGGCGTCGGCGTGGCCGAAGACATCGGCGGACGTCCGCAAGCCCGGTTCGAAGGTTGCCAGTCCGGCATAGCCTCCGGCATGGAAACGGCGGTCCTGCCAGGTGATCGCATGGCCGTTGAGGCTGCCCAGCAACCGTTCCATCCGGGTCGCCGCCCGCTCCGGCGAACAGTGCCGGAACAGAAGCGCGAAGCGGTCGTCGCTGATGCGGCCGGCGTAGTCACCAGCCACCAGCGCTGCCTGCAGTACCCCGGCGAGGTCGCGCAGGGCGCGTTCGGCGGTCGTCACGCCGCAGACCTGGAACACCGCGGGGATCTCGCCCAGGGCTAGCACCACCAGAATATGGGCTTCTCCCTCGGACGGCGTCGCCAGTTCCGACTCGAGGTTTCGCACGAAGGCCTTGCGGTTCAACAATCCGGTGATGCCGTCGCGGTTGGCGCTATCCCACAGATTGCCCTGCATCTTCTGGATCAGACTGGTCACGGTGCGCTCGCTCAGGGGACTGTCGAGGTTCTCGCCGGGCTCCAGCTTGTCCTGCTCCAGCAGATCGTTCAGGGCCTGGGCACTGACATCCAGCTGCTTGGCGCCGCGCTGGTCGACCAGCACGAAACGGTCCGAATCGGGGGCGATCCAGGCTATGCGCAAGGTCTTTCCGGCCTCGCCGCGAACCGGGGTGTGCTGCAGCCAGTCGCCGACCGCCAACCCCTGCAGCCGGGACAACGCCGCGAACTCCGTCCGGCGCTGGCTCCTGGCGTCGATCGGCTCCACCCACACCAGCTCCCGATGGCCGCCCCACAACAGCAGTTCGGCGATTTCGTCCATCAGGGCGATGGCCGTCGCCCGGTCCTGACAAATCGGCAGCAGGCGGTCGTCGATGAACTGGATGAGGCGGTGCGCCTCGGCCGCTTCCGGCAGGGGCTGGTCGGGACCCAGCAGAGTCAGCAGCTGGTCGAGTACCTCCAGACTGTCCACCCATTCCGGATCGTAATCGTCGCAGCGCAGCCGCGTCAGCAGCAGCCACTGACGCCAGCCCTGCTGCAACAGCCGGACGATGACCTTGGGCACGTTGATGCCGCCGAACCGGCGGTCCAGTTCCCGTTCCACCTGGCGGTGGGCGTCGGCCATGCGCTGCTGGCCCTGGCAGGTTTCCCGCAGCCGTTCGACCCGGCGATTCCGGGCCTTGACCAAGGGCGCGGTCAGCTGTTCTACGGCGGCGGTCAGCAGTGCGACCGACTCCCGCTCCAGCTTGGCGCCCTGTTGCAGGTGCTCCGTCCAATTCTGCAGGTATTGCCGGATGTTGTCTTCCACCCCGCGGGTATCGGTGGCCGACAGGGCCACCAGCTCCAGCGTGTCCAGCAGCCGGCGGACCGGATGTTCGGGCTCGTCGAACAGATTCGGCTCGTGCCTCGCCAATTCCAGCAGAGGCCGCCGCCACCGTTCGAAGAAGGGCTTGAGGTCCGGATGGAGCGCCGCACTGTTCTGGATATCGTTCAGCACGGCGCCCAGCAAGTTGACGGAATAGTTCTGGACCCCACCTGGGTGGGGTGACTCGGCCCCCCCCCTCCGCCTCGGCCGCCGGCCCCGGCGCCCCCCCTTCGCCCCCGGCCAGGATCAAGCGCTGCAAGGCGGCGAAGGTGGCACTGACATTGCCGGGCGGGACCGTGGCCGCGGCAACGCCGGCCGGTTTGCCCGACGGCGCCGCCGCGTGTTCGATGGCGGTTCGGGTCGAGGCCACGTTGCGCCGCGGCGCCGGTGGCATCCCGCCTTGGCTGCGAGTACCGGGTTCCAGGAGGCGCGTGAGCCCGTCGATGCGGCGGTAATGGCCCACCAGGACTTCCCGCAGAACGGACCCGAAGGTGCCGTAGACCACCTTCTTGGCGGGGACGGCGAGGGCGTAGCCGTGCAGGCATTCCCGCAATGCCGCCATGAGGGCGGCGGGTCCGAAGGGGTTGTTCTTGTGATTGATGGATCTGCCGGAAAATCGTGCGATGCGCCCCTCGAGGGAATGCAGACTGTGTTCGTGGGCCGACTCCAGGCGGGTGATCTCGGCCAGCAGATTCAGCCAGTCCTCGAACACGTCGGTTTCGACCAGCGACAGGGATTCCGGGTCGGAATTGGCTTCCGAATGCAGGACGACGCGGTAGTTCTCGGCCTGCATCTTGACCCGATCGACATAGGCCATATTCAATTCGCCCGCCTTCTTCAGGGTGGCAATGGCATCCATGTAGCCGGTCTGTTCGGCCCCGCTCTTGGCGCGATCGGCGGCCCGGAACAGGTCACCGTGGACGCGACCGAGAAACAGGCGGATGGCGTCGCCGACGCATTCGGCGAGCGCCGTCCGGCAGGACGTTTCGATCTCCGGGATGCGCTGGCTGTCGGCAACCGGCAGGGCCCTGGCCACGGCGTCGAGGACCGCCAGGGCATCGCGGGCGCTGGCTTCGTCGAAACTGATGCCCAGCCCGGCGGCGGTGACCCGTGCGATCCTGCCGACCACCGAGGCTTCCGCGCTGACACCGCGGCGGCCGCGGCTGAAACGGACCTCCACGGTGTCGCCGACGATGGCGGCGCTGATGCGGAAGCGTTCGGACTGGTCCAGGTGGACGAACAAGCCACTTTGGCAGAAGTCGAGGATTTCGCAGGAAGCCTGGCGGCCGGCGTCCAGATTGACGGTCGCCGCCTGCAGAACCGCGATGCGGGGGTGGCGGCGGCGGTTCCCGGCGGCCGGCGGGAGCGGCGGTAACTGCGCTGACGATGCCATGACCTCAGATTCCAGGGAAATGCGGCATAGCGCTAGCCGCTCTTCCCATTCCAAGCACACAACGCTTCCATCCCCAGAGAAACCCGTATTCCGGGTGAATCATCCAATGCCTGCGCCCACATCGAAACCCACTCCCCCTCATCGATTCCCGCGGTATCCGGGATGCACCGCCAATATCGGCGGCACGATATCCGATAGCATAGAACCGGCTGGCGGATCCGCACCGGTCTTCCTCACCTCGACGGCAATTTCCCTTCTGATACAAGGGAAAGGAGCGCAAAGATTAGACCAAACCGGCAGGATTTTCCTGATGCGTCCGGCCGGAACTCCCCAGCCGCCGGCCGAACCAGGATGACAGGGTGCCGCTACCGGCCTCGTGCGCCAATCCGATCCGGAATGCCGGCGTCGGGATCAGCAGGAATTCCGCACGCAGCCGGCTCACGCCCGTTCGTTACCGCGGTCCGCTTCAGGGGCGAGGTGCAGCCGGCATGGCCTGCTGTTTCATCCAGTCTTCCAGCGCAGTCACCGGCAGAGGGGGACTGAACAGGTAGCCTTGGGCAAAGTCACAGCCGTTGTCGCGGAGAAAGTCGAGCTGCAATTGGGTTTCCACCCCTTCCGCCAGAACCACCAGACTGAGATTGCGGGCCATCGCCATGATGGTGACTGCGATCTCCATGTCCGCATGGGCCAGGGGAATCTCCCGCACGAAACTCTGATCGATCTTGAGCTTGTCGATCGGGAACCGTTTCAGGTAGGCCAGGGAGGAATAGCCGGTGCCGAAATCGTCGATGGCCAGCTTCACCCCGAGCCGCTTCAACTCGTGCAACCGTTCCAGCCCGCCTTCATTGGGATTCATCAGCGCTCCCTCGGTGATCTCCAATTCCAGACTCTCGGGCTGCAAACCGATTTCCGCCAGCAGCCGCTCGATCCGGCCCGGCAAATCCGGCAGCTTGAACTGGCGCGCCGCCAGGTTGACGGCCATCACCCGAATCGGCCAACCGAGGTCGAGCCACGTCTTCATCTGGCAACAGGCGTGGCGCAGCACCCAATCCCCCATGGGTTCGATCAGCCCGGTCTCTTCGGCGATGGGGATGAAGCGCGACGGCGCTACCAGACCCAGTTCCGGATGCTGCCAGCGGACCAGGGCCTCGACTCCGATCACCCGGCCGCTGCCGAGATCCATCTGCGGCTGGTAGTGCAGCAGCAGCTCGTCCTGCTCGATGGCACGGCGCAACTGGGTCTCCAGGATGACGTGCTCGAACGCCCGCACCGTCATCTCCTCGGTGTAGTAGCGGTACACGTTACGCCCTTCCTCCTTGGCGCGGTACATGGCCGAATCGGCGTTGCTCAGCAGCCGCTCGACGGTGCCGCCGTCCAGGGGAAATACGCTGATCCCGATGCTGACCCCGATGAACAGTTCATGGCCATCGCACAGAAAAGGATCGGTCAGGGCGCGAATCAGCTTTTCCGCCAACAGAGCCGCATCCGCCGCCTCCTTGAGGCTTTCCATCACCACGGTGAATTCGTCACCGCCCAGCCGGGCGACCGTATCGTCCCGCCGCACCAGGCGCAGCAAACGGGCCGCCACCTGCCGCAACATGGCGTCGCCGACGCTGTGTCCGAGGCTGTCGTTGATGTGCTTGAAGCGGTCGAGATCCAGGAATAGCACGGCGACCTGCTCGTTGCGGCGCAGCGCGCGGTCGATGGCATGCTCGATGCGGGCGCACAGCAACAGGCGGTTGGGCAGGCCGGTCAAGGGATCGTGATGGGCCAGGTGTTCCAGCTGGGCCTGCGAATTCTTGATCTGACTGATGTCGGAAAAGACCCCGACGTAATTGCAGATGTCGCCATTGTCGTCGCGCACCGTGCTGATGGTGAGCCACTCCGGATAGATCTCGCCGTTCTTGCGCCGGTTCCACAGCTCCCCCTGCCAGCCGCCGGACTCCAGCATACTGGCCCAGAGCGACTGATAGAAGGCGCGGTCCTGCTGACCAGAGGTGAGGAGGTGCGGATTCTTTCCCAGCACCTCGTCTTCGCGGTAGCCGGTAATTTCGGTGAACGCCGGATTCACCGCAACGATGCGGGCATGGGCGTCGGTAATGACGATGCCCTCGTGGGTATTGCGGAAAACCTCCGACGAGAGCCGCTGCCTTTGCTCGGCCTGGTGGCGCTCCGTCAAATCGCGGCCGACCGCCAGCAGGGCGCGCACGCTGCCCCCGGCAGCGGTATCCCGCAGCGGAACCGAGGCGACTTCCACCCGTCGGCGGGTTCCCCGTAAGCCGTCGCATTCAACGGTCAGCCTATGGGACTCGCCGCCGAACACCGCCGCCACCATCTCCCGGTATTCCTCCCGCCACCGCGGCGCGACCCAGGTTTCCGCCGTGCACCCGAGTACTTGTTCGGGCAAGTCGGCTTCGATCATTTCCAGTCCCGCCCGATTGATGTCCAGGATGCGGCCTTCCCGGTCCAGCAGGCAGATGGACTCGGGAACGGAATCGAAGATGGTGCGGAGGTCGGCTTCCTTTTCGTTCAAGGCCTGTTCGAAGCGGCTGCGCTCGGTGATGTCGATCGCCATGCTGAGCAGACGGACGGGGTTCTCTGCGGCATCGAAATCCACGCGTCCGCGCTCCTCGATGAAACGACTGCTGCCGTCCGCCAGCGGTACCCGGTAACGCACCCGATAGGTTCCGACCGGCATCGTCGCTGCTTCGGCGATGGCCTGGACCACCCGTGGCCGGTCTTCCCGTCCGATCGCCTTGAGAAAATTGATGGATGTGGCTTCCACCGCGGTCCGGTCATATCCGAGCAAGCGATACATTTCCTCCGACCATTCCATGACCCCGGAAGCGAGATCCTGCTCGCGGCTTCCGATGTGGGCCATCGACTGGGCTTCGGTGAGACGCCGCTGACTGCTGAACCAATGCTCCTGGACGCTGCGCCGCTCGGCGATCTCCTGCCGCAGGCGCCGATTGAACCGCAACAATCCGACGATCAGCAAGGTCGTGCCGGCAAGGACCAACGCGCCGGCCGTCAGATAGTTCCGGTACCCGGCCCACGACCAGTGCGGTGCCGGATCGAACAGGAATCCCTCGAGGGAATACCCCACCGGAATCAAGCCCAAGCGGACGTAGGTATCGGCGATGTGCTGCCAGCGCCCGGCATTCATGTATCCCGGCTCGACGAAATCCGGCAGCGCCAGGTCGCGGATTGCCTTGTATTCGTAAGCCAAATGCTCGCGGGTCCGGCGCGACCCGTATTTCTGGACGATGGCGATGGTTTCGTCGGGATGGCTCAGCGCATAAGTCCATCCCAGCAGGCTCGCGGCGCGAAAGGCCACTGCCCGCGCCGGATGGGAGCGGATCTCCGCTTCCGAGGTGAACAGGTTGTCGCCATAGAAATCGACGCCGTAGTGGACGGGCCGCAGGACGGTGATCGGAAAATCGCGCGACTGGAAATAATAGGGCTGGTCGATGTCGTATCCGGCCACGGCGTCGATGCGTCCGTCGACCAGTCCGGTGAGATCATTGGTCTGGTCCAGCAGCACGAACTTGCCGAGGGAACCGGTTTCGTTCAACAGCATGGCCAGGACCGCCGGCGTGCTGTCGCTGGTCATGACGGAACGTCCGACCAGCTGCTGGGGGGTGCTGATACCGGAGCGGCGCGCCACCATCAGGATGTCGGGAGAATGCTGAAACACCACTGCCAGTACCACCAGCGGGTGACCGTGTACACGCTCCTTGACCAGGCTGGCTGAGCCGGTTCCGTAGTGCGCGCGGCCCGCCAATACTTCGTCGGTGACTTTGGGGCCACCGGGCAGTGCCTCCCGAATCTCCACGTCCAGCCCCTGCTTGCGGTAGTAGCCCAGTTCCTGGGCTACGTAATAGCCGGCGAACTGATAGGCGTGTTCCCACTTGAGCTGCAGCACCACCCGCTCGAGGTCCGCGGCAGCCGCACTCCCGACACCCCATGACAGGATTGCCGTGACCAGGAACATCTGTCGGAATCGCCGCGAGCCCATGAGTGAATCAGTGTTGCCAGAACCCGGCCAGGGAAGAGCCCCGTCGCACAGTCATCGGCGCCACCGCGGCGGGTCTCGCTGATACGAACAATCGGGCATGATTGGCCTCCCGCTCCCAGAGCGCCATGCAACCCGGGGGAATACACGGCGATTTCGCGCCTCGCCGTACCCGAGCCATAGCAGTTTAGTCGGCTTCTGCCGTTTCCGGGTTTTACCGGAACGGAACCGGCCCCGTTCGGTGGCGGCGAGCGGCCACCTTCTGGAAGTGGTGCGGAATGCCCCCTGCCGCTTCGTCCCCGGCCTGGCAGAATGCGGAGACTCCCCACAGTGCTTGCCCTGACGCGGGTGTCAGATCTACTGACACATTTTTCAGGAACTGGCAGTTCCCTGCCGTCGGATTTCGGCGGCTTCCCGGTCCGGGCTGCCATTTCGATCTCAACGTCCCCACCGGTCTCACCGGGCTCGAAGCGCTTTCCCTTGATTTTCTGATGGTTCAATGCGGGGATCGGTGAACCCGGCCGCCTCCACGGATGGCGCGCGGCGCTGGCATCAACTTTGCCATATGACCTGTACCCAATCTTTCGGTCCTGAGGTCGCCTTCATGTCGCGTTTGCTGCTTGTCACCGGCTTTGTCGCCTTAACTTCCGCATCCTTCGTCCAGACCGCTGCCGCTGCCGACATCGGCGGCACTAGCTGGAACCTGCGGGGCCGCGTCACCGGCAAGGCCGGCGTGGTCTGCCGGGTCGGCGGGCGCGCCGTGGGCGCCGCAGTTCCCGCCAGAAGGCAATTCCAGAACCACGACGTCAACGGCAACGGCAAGCTCGATGCGAAACTGAGCTTCTCTCCAGGCAGCCCCCAGCAGGACGGCTCCGTCACCGGAACTTTCCTGTGGAGCGACGATGAGCTCAGCCCGACTTCCGGCTTCACCTCGTTGCAGGGCGGGTGGACCCAAAAGAAGAACCGGATCGACCTGAAATTCGACAATTGGGCGGCCTCCCCGATCTCCGTCGGGGCGGTAGCCATGGCTCAGGCGCTTCCCGCTCTGTCCGGGAACACCTACAGCCAGGGCGCAGCCATCTTGAGCATCGAGGACACCGACGACTTCGACGATCGGGTGACCTACCAGTTCAGCGGTCGACTCAACCGCAAGGGGACCTCCCTGGCCATTACCGAAACGTTCGGGTTCGCCATCCGGGCCACCGGCTCCGCATACGGAGCTTCGAACACCTGCACCTTCAAGATCTCCGGGCTGGGCCGGCGTTACACCGCGGTGGCGGCGGACACCCCGTAACAATGGCGCCTTTTCCGCGACCCATGAATCGAGCGGTTGCCACCCGCCGAGCCGGGCGGGAGCATGCCAGCACCATCCGACCGGTGCCGCCCCCGAGGGGCTTGGGACGATGGATAGTGAGAGCTCGCCGGCAATTTCACGATCTGCCCGTCATCTATGCTTGATGCATGAGGATTTCCGGAACACCTGATCGCAGCGGCTGGGGGCCAACCCGGATTTAGTTTCCATCGAGGTTGGCCGATACCCTAGTCAGACCGAGTGGAACCCAACTTGCCAAGGTGGCCCAACCCGACTCGATTCTGGGGAGAAACGAATATGGACGCGAAGGCGAAATGCAATATTGATCCGATGGATCTCATGCAGCTGCAGATTTACCAGGCCTGCGGTGTGCTGCATGCCCTGCTCGACGATTCGACCGACTCCCCCGGCAAGTACCGAGCCGCCGAAACCCTGCTGCGAATGGCCGCGACCGTCGCCGACAATCCCACCCCGGAAGGCTTCAACCAGGCGATTTGCCGACTCCTCACGGAAACGGCGATGTACGAAGCGGAATTGCAGGAACACCGCCACTGATCGCGCCGGGCCCGCCGGCTCTTACCCAGGCGCCGGTGAAGTCCTTTGCAACATCCGACCCTGCCCGAGAGGCGCTGAACGATCCATTGCGGATCGTTCGGCGCTCATCACTGGCGCTGCCGTTACGGCAAGTCCGCCCCACCCCAACCGTCCATCCGCCACCGGCACACTGGCGCCGCACAAGATCGTGTCGCGCGGAAACGGCGGGCTATCCCCAGCCACCGGCGGCGGCCGCCACCAGCGTGCCTTTATCGAGAAGCAGGCGACGGTTGGCGAATTCCGCCGCCTTGGGATCGTGGGTCACCATCACCACGGTCTTGCCATGGTCGCGGTTCAGGCTTTGCAGCAAGCCGAGGATTTCGTCGGCGGTACGCCGGTCCAGATCACCGGTCGGTTCGTCGCACACCAACAGGGTGGGATCGGACACGATGGCGCGGGCGATGGCGACGCGCTGGGCCTGTCCCCCCGACAATTCGCCGGGCTTGTGTCCGCCCCGGTCCGCCAAACCGACCAGTTCCAAAGCCAGGTTGGCGTGGCGGAGGCGCTGGCGGCGGTCGAGATGGGTCAGCAGCAGCGGCAGCTCGACGTTGCGGAGGGAGGTCAGGGCCGGCATCAGGTTGTAAAACTGGAATACGAAGCCGACGTGTGACGCCCGCCAATCCGCAAGACGGCTCCCCCGCAAGCCGTCGATGCGGACGCCGGCCACTTCGACGCTGCCCCCGGTTGGACTGTCGAGCCCCCCGATCAGGTTGAGCAGCGTCGTCTTGCCGGAACCCGACGGACCCATGAGGGCGACGAAATCGCCGGCCGGAATGTCGAGATCGATTCCATGCAGGACCTCGATGGTCTGGCCACCCCGCTGGTACGCTTTGGTCAGGCCGCGAAGGCGGATCAGCTCGGTCATGGGGACGATTCCGTCGACAAAGTCGATTACGGCTCCACCGCCACCGCAGCGCCGTCGTCCAGATCCGCCGGCGGATCGACGATGACTTTGGCCCCCGCAGCGAGGCCGGAACGGATGATCCGGTTGACGCCGCGGACTTCGGCCGGAATCACCCGTTGCTGCAGCGCCCTCCCGTCGGCCACCACGAATACCACCCAATCTTCACCGGCTCGGCGCAGCGCCGTTTCCGGGACGGCAACGCCCGCCACGGATTCGGCGGGCCGGGGCTGAGCAACCTCCTGGAACCCGACCCGCACCCCCATTTCCGGCACGATGCGAGGATCTTTCGTCGACATGGCGATGCGCACCTTCACGGTCGCCTTGCTCCGGTCCGCGGTGGGGACGATGGCGATCACTTCCGCCGGGATGGTCCAGTCCGGATAGGCATTGAGGCGGGCCTGAACCGGCTGTTTCGGGCTGACCCGGCCGATGAACGCCTCATTGACTTCGACCTCGATCTCCAGGGAATCCATGTCGACCACGGTACCGATACCGGTCCGGGTGAAGCCGCCGCCGGCAGACATGGGAGAAACGATTTCGCCGGGCTGGGCGGTCTTGGCCACGACGACACCGGCGAACGGCGCCCGGATGACGGTGTTGTCCAGGCTGACCTGGGCTACCCGCAACGATTCTTCTGCCACCAGGATTTGCCGGTCCTGCGCTGCCAGCCGGGCCTGCAGCGAACGCCGCGAAGAAGCCGACTGTTCCGCCGCCTGGGGGCTGGTCAGCCGGCGCGGCAGCAGTTCGCTCAGGCGCTTTTCATCACGCCTGGCCTGAGCCAGCTGCACCTGCAACTCGGCCCGTTGTGAGCGCGCCGCAGCCAGTTGCGCCCGTGCCAGGGCCAGTTGCGCCTTGAGGTCGGTGTCATCGAGGTCGGCCAGAACTTCGCCCGCTGCCACCCGTTGGCCCTCCTCGATTCGCACCTCCCGCACCTTGCCGGTGATCTTGGCGGAAACCGTCGCCTGGCGCCGGGCCACCACGTAGCCGGTGGCATCGAGGACGGAACTGACGGCCTCGACCGCGGCTACAGGGAGCGCGGTGGCGGTTCGCAGCGACCGCACAGTGGTGCCGGCAAGAAACCTCCATACGCCCACCGCCAGCACCAGCGCCGCCGCCAGTGCCAGCAGCCAGCGCCACCGCCGGGGAGGAGGCGTGGGACTGCGATCAATGCGTAGCTGGTTGATCAGTTCGGTCTTGTCCATCGGCATTACTATCGCATGCCGGAGGCTCTCCTGCCGACCACGCCCGGCATGGACAAAGCCCGATTCCGGAATGCAAGGGGTATGTTCCACGGAGGGGAGTCGTCGAACAATTCGATTTCTTCTGCGGTGTTGCCGATGAACCGCTAAAATCGGCAACTGCCTGTCGCGGATTTGGCTGTCCCCCGAGAAACCGCGTCTTCGGGCGGAGGTCGTTGCATGATCAGGATGAATTCCTTTGGCACTCACTGGCGACACGCCGCTTCCGGCGGTACTCGATTTCGCAATGCCTGCGGCCGGCGCACAAATGAGGAGAAACCACCCGGCCCCATGGCCCTCAGGCTCTTGGGTGAGGGCCAGCTATTGAACGATTAGTTCGTTCCGCTAAACCGGTTACCCATATCCGCTCGGCCTGAGCTTGTCGACGGCCAATCGAGGCAAGGTTTGAGCGGTTCGACAAGCTCACCGCGATCGGGATTGTTTCAATGGAACACACCACTATTTCCTTTCGGAGTCGCTTATGGGTCTACGGAATCTGCTGATGGCACTAGGTGGGGCTGCGCTGCTGGCGAACGCCACGGCGGCTGCCGAAACGGCTGACGAAAAGGCATTGATCATCCAGCTGGACGAGGTCCACAAGCGTGGCTTGCGGCTGACCCTGGTCGGGGATGTGGACGGTTTGAAACAGCAGATTCCCTCTCTGGAAGGCCTGCTGCAAGTCGAGGACGTCGCGCTGCCCTGTCGCGAAGCGGTCCGCGCCAAGCTGGCAGCGGCTCGGGCCAATATCGTCTTTCTGCAGGGCGCGGACGGTGACGGCGGGCAGCAATTCCTCGAAGTCCAAAAACAGGACCGCCTGTTCCATGACTACCGGCGCCAATGTCTGGGCGGTCGCAGCGAACCGTGACCCGCGGCTGTCTCCCGGTCTACGCCGCCACTGCGAACAGGGATATCATGAGTTGATCCGCACCCGATTTTCGGAGAGCTACCGATGAAAATCAAACAGTCCGTTCGGTTCCTGGCCCGGCTGGCGGCGAAGCTGACCCTGCTGCTGGCCCTGCTGATGGGGGCGGCACCGGGCTTCGGCGCCACCCGGTTTCCCGTCAAGCTCAGCGCCGACCGCAGCTACCTGGTGGACCAGGACGATCAGCCCTTCTTCAT
>Ga0233425_10003981_pt1 | contig 25677 bp, 16 predicted proteins | sample Watercolumn_Towu_2_FD_181712 | JGI IMG/M metagenome (GOLD analysis project Ga0233425, IMG submission 181712) | Freshwater microbial communities from Lake Towuti, South Sulawesi, Indonesia - Watercolumn_Towuti2014_140_MG | ecosystem: Environmental > Aquatic > Freshwater > Lake | place... | reverse complement strand
CGTATGCGGCCGGCGATGGGCGCGAAGATGAAGAGACGGCCGGGCGGCGGGTCTTTCGCGGCGGGTCTTACATCGGCTCGGGGCAGGGCTCGCGCTGCGCCTTCCGCAGCGGGTTTGGGCTGGAGTTCGCCGGCAGCGGGCTTGGTTTTCGGGCAGTGATATCGAAAAGACTTTTGTAGGCGGTGGAAGTTTACTGCCGCGCGAAGCGGACGAGCGCGTTGCGTCAAAAACTGCGCGCCGAAGTATAATTGTCTTAAGAGGTGACCTATGGTTGTTATAAATATTCCCGTAGACAACGAAACCGCCAAAATCTATGAGAAGGCTCCGCAGGCGGATAAAAAAAGATGCAAATTCTCATAAGCCTTTGGCTGCGCGAGTTTGAAAAACCATCCATTTCCCTTGATGAATTAATGGATGACATCAGCCGCAAAGCCAAGGAACGTGGACCTACGCCAGATATTCTGGAGTCCATCCTCAATGGCTAATCGGGGGAGATTCGTTAAAGATTTACAGGTTCTAAATCCCTTCCGAAACATCCCAATCCCATCCCCACGAGAATTTCTCGACTCCAATTTGTAGTTCATCCTTCATCATTCCTCCTTCATCATTTCCCATGACCCGCCCCCTTCGCGTCTTCCTCTGCCACTCCTCCGCGGACAAACCCGCTGTCCGTGAGTTGTATCAAAAACTCCGCGCCGAGCCGTGGATTAATCCGTGGCTGGACGAGGAAGAACTCTACCCGGGGCAGGATTGGAATCTGGAGATCGAAAAAGCAGTTGAAGCCGCCGACGCGATCATTGTCTGCCTGTCCAACGGTTCGATCACCAAGGAAGGCTATGTTCAACGTGAATTGAGGATTGTGCTGGACTATGCCGATTACAAACCCGAAGGCACGTTATATCTCATGCCTGTGCGTTTGGAAGAATGTGAACCGCCACGACGATTACGCCCGTGGCAATATGCCGATTATTTTGAGGGAAACCGTGAACGTGCTTTACAACGGCTATTGGTCAGCCTGAAACGCCGCGCCGCGTCATTGGGATTGCAAACCGAAGCGCCTGCTATAAAGGCAGAGCGAGAGCCCAAGCCAGCTGAAAAGAAACCTGTCACCAATCCCCCCAAATTGGAGATTCCCGCTCAATCTCGAATTACCAATCAATCAATTACCAATAAACTCACTCTCTCCAACGGCATGGAATTTATGCGCATCCCTGCGGGTAAATTCCTGATGGGCAGTACAAAAGAAAACAGTTTGGCACACGACGATGAACGCCCGCAACACACAGTGGATATTCCCTATGATTACTGGATGGCGCGTTATCCTGTCACCAATGCCCAATACAGCCAATTCAAGAAAAAGGATTTTGGCAAAGGTAAAGAAAATCATCCTGTTGTTGAAGTTTCCTGGAATGACGCGATGGAATACTGCAACTGGCTGAACAAAATTCTGCATTCTGAATTCCGCATTCCTCATTTGCAGTTGCGCTTACCCACAGAAGCGGAATGGGAAAAAGCCGCGCGCGGTACAGATGGGCTTGAATACCCGTGGGGAAATGCCTTCGATAAAAATAAATGCAACACCAGCGAAGGCGGAAAAGGCGGCACGACCTCTGTTGGACTGTACTCCCCGCAAGGCGACTCGCCTTATGGTTGCGCCGATATGAGTGGCAATGTTTGGGAGTGGACACATAGCTTGAAGAAAGCGTATCCATACAATGTTAATGACGGACGCGAAGGTGAAAAGGCTTCTGGCGCCCGTGTGCTGCGCGGCGGCTCCTTCTACAGCTTTGGCAGGTTCGCGCGCTGTGCCTGCCGCAGCGACTACGACTTCGGCAACTTCTACGACCTCATCTGTTTTCGTGTGGTGGCGTCCCCTGTTCTCTCCTGAAAGGTTTTGAATTTCTGTTTTCCGTCTTGCCCACTTTCACCGGGGGAAGTAAACTTCAATCACCAATCTCTAATTACCAATTACTGATTACTACCTCACTTTCCTATAGGAGTTCTCCATGAAATTATGCGGTATTTACGCCCCCATCGTCACCCCTTTCAACGCGGACGAAAGCATCAACTACCCCGTCCTCGAACAACTGATCGAATACCTGATCGCCAACAAGATCGCAGGGCTTGTCTCTGGCGGTACAACGGGCGAAGTCTATGCCTTCACCGAAACCGAACGGCTGGAGATTTTCAAATTTGTCAAAGAGAAAGTGGACGGACGGGTCACGCTCATCGCAGGCACCAACTCTGGCGCCACCCGCGATGTCGTCCGCTACTCGCAGATTGCCGAACAGATGGGCTACGACGCGCTCATGGTCGCTGTCCCGCCGTATTCGCGTCCCAACCAGCGCGAACTGCTCGCGCATTACGAAGCCGTCGCCAACGCCGTCAAAATTCCCATCGTGCTGTACAACTTCCCTTGGCGCGCAGGCACCGAAGTCGGCTTCGACGTGATGGACGGTCTTACCAAATACGACCACGTCATCGGCATCAAAGAAGCCTCCAGCGACATGTCCCGTGTCTATGGCATGCTCGAACGCTACGGAGACCGCTACCAGATCATCTGCGGCTCCGACGACCAGGCCCTCGACTACTTCCTCTGGGGCACAACCGCATGGATCGGCGGCGCCGCCTCCTGCGCTCCACTGCAACATCACAACGTGCTCGAAGCCGCGCTCGCTAATGATTTCGTCACCGCCCGCGCCTGCATGGACAAGCTCATGCCCCTCCTTCGCAGTGTTGAAAGCGGCAGCTATTTGCAAAAAGTGAAGATCGGTTGCGAACTGCTCGGCATCCCGGTCGGCGGTCCGCGCCTGCCCCTGCTCACCCTCACCGCTGAAGACCGCGCGGAATTCGAAAAGATTTTCAAAGCGTTATAACGTTAACAGGTTGGAAGGTTTGCAAGTTAAACTTTCCAACCTTCCAACTTTTCAACATGATAAAAATTCCCTTTCTCGACTCCCACACCGGCGGCGAACCCACGCGATTAATCACCTCGCTTCCCTTCGACCTCGGAACTGGTTCTGTTGCTGACAAATGTTCCACGCTGAAAAAGAATCACGACGACCTGCGCCGCACCGTGTTACTCGAACCGCGCGGCTCGGATGTGCTCGTCGGCGCGTACCTCGTCCCGCCCGCCGACCCGACCTGTCAGTTCGGAGTCATCTACTTCAACAACGTCGGCTACCTCGGCATGTGCGGACATGGCACGATTGGTCTCACCGCTTCGCTGGCATACATGGGCAAAGTACAACCTGGCGCGATTCGGGTGGAAACTCCTGTTGGGGTTATTGAAGCGACACTGCATCCCATGTCATTGCGAGCCCCGCAGGGGCGAAGCAATCCCCAAGTTAATGAGGAGGTTGCTTCGGGTCATGACCCTCGCAACGACATGTATCCCAATAAAGTCTCCGTGCAAAACATCCCCGCCTACCGCCACTTGACTCACATCCCCGTCACCGTTGACGGCAAAACCATTCACGGCGACGTAGCCTACGGCGGCAACTGGTTCTTCCTCGTCCACGACCACGGACTGGAAGTTAACATGAACAACCTCGAAGCGCTGACAGATTTCGCATGGCGCGTGCGTGAGCAACTCACCGCTAAAGGAATCACTGGCGCAAACGGAGCAGAAGTTGACCATGTTGAATTATTTTCAGAATCAAAAGAAGCGGACAGTAAAAGTTTTGTGTTGTGTCCCGGCAAAGCATACGACCGCTCCCCTTGCGGAACAGGCACGAGCGCAAAACTCGCTTGCTTGTACGGCGATGGAAAATTGCAAGCGGGACAAATTTGGAAACAGCAAAGCGTGGTCGGTAGTATCTTCGAGGGGAGAATCCAGATTCAGGATAACCGAATCATCCCAACGATTACGGGCGAGGCGTGGGTCATGTCCGAAGGCACGATCCTGGTGGATGAGCGCGATCCGTTTGGAAAGGGAATTTAGCCGCCATTTTATCGGTGATACAATTACGAGTATCGCATAACTTGGTAAACCATTAATTTGCTTTTGCCTCTCAATCATTGACATAGTATTTTTTAATAGTTCAGTAAGCGATAATCATGAGGTGACTTATGGATAGAATCGTTGTCAATCCCCAAATTCATTTTGGCAAGCCCATCATCAAAGGGACGCGTATTACCGTGCAAAATGTCCTTGAGTTGATCAATGAAGGCTTGGGCTTTGACCAGATCATCAAGGATTATTATCCGGATCTAAAAAAGGAAGATATTCAAGCCTGCCTGCAATATGCCATTGCGCTTGTTGCATCTGAAGACATTCATATCTCTTCGGTGGCGGCATGAAATTCCTGCTCGACCAGGATGTGTACGCTCTCACGGAACGATTTCTCCGTGGACTTGGATACGATGTGAAGACAGCCTCAGAATTGGGGCTGTCTCGCGCTATAGACTCCGATTTGCTGAAACTGGCTGGCGAACAAGGGCGGATTTTTGTCACCCGTGACAGGGATTATGGAAACTTGGTCTTTGTTCATCATATTGGCGGCGGGGTGATTTACTTGAGGATTCTTCCATCTGACATGGATGAGGTTCATGCTGAATTGAAAAAGGTTCTGGAAACCTATCCAGAAGCAGAACTGGCAAAATTGTTTATCGTTATCGAGAAATCCCGTCACCGAATCAGAAAAGTTGAATAAAAAACTTGACGACCTTTGACTTTCGACTTTTGACTCTTCCTCGTCGAAGGTCAAAAGTCGAAAGTCTTGTGGAGTTTGAATGACAATGAAACAAGATGTACTCATCATCGGCGGGGGACCAGTAGGTTTAAGTTGCGCGTATTACCTTTTGAAATCGGGCAGGCAAGTCACGGTCATTGACGCGAAAGAAATCGGCAAGGGCAGCGGCGCGGGCAATGCGGGACATATTGTGCCGAGTCACATCATTCCGCTGGCGGCGCCGGGAGTTGTGACCTCTGCCCTCAAATGGATGCTCGACCCCGCGCACAGTCCCTTTGGGATGAAGGTCAGCCTCGACCCGCATTACATTTCATGGCTGTTGAAATTTGTATTTGCATGTAGCGAAGCAAATGTTCAGCGCAGTATCGAGCCGTTGAATCAACTTGGTCAACTCAGCGCGAAGAACTTTGCTCAAATCATCGCCGAAGAAAATTTCGATTGCGCCTATCAGGAAAAAGGTTTGCTGTTTTTATACAAAACCGACAAAGCATTTGACGATGGAAAACATGAAGGCGACTTCATGCAGAAGCATGGAATTCCCGTCAGCGTTTACGACAAAAATAAAATCCACGAAGTTGAACCCGCCGCGCTGGATGATGTCATCGGCGGCGTTCACTTTACTGGCGACTCGCATCTCAACCCGACTGTGTTTCTCAAATTACTGCGCGAGCGCGTTCAATCTATGGGCGCGGAATTAATTGAGCATACCGCCGTGACAGGATTCGAATCGGCGCAGGGAAATGTTCGGGTCGTAAAAACGAGTCAAGGTACGTTTGAAGCGAATGAAATTATTCTTGCGGCTGGAGCATTGAGTCCGTTTGTCGTAAAAGATTTAAACATCCCCATTCAACCTGCGCGCGGATTTAGTCTCACAATGACAGCCACAAAAACCATGCCGTGCCATGCGCTGATTCTTGGCGAAAGAAGAATCGCGGTCTCGCCGATGAATGATTTACTGCGTTTCACAGGGCGGCTCGAAGTTGGCAATTACGAAATGACTCCCAACCCTGTTTGGATTCAGCGCATCGAAAATTCGGCGCGGGAATATTTGCGGCTCGATGCAAACCTCAATGTTAAAGAAACGTGGGCAGGGCTTCGCCCCACAACGCCCGATGGCGTTCCCATCATTGGGCGCGCGCCAAATTATAAAAATTTAATTCTCGCCACAGGTCACGCCATGCTCGGGCTTTCGCTCGGTCCCGGCACGGGTCAGGCGGTGGCGGAGTTGGTCAACGGAAAAGAATCGTCGGTGGATATGAATCCGTTCAGCCTCGAACGGCTTTGATGTAACGCGACATTAATCCCTAACGGGACAAGTGTGTCGCGCTACGCTGACTTGGAGAAACATGAAAATCGAAATTGTTCTCGATGCGAAGGCAACTCTCGGCGAAGGTCCGATATGGGACGCAAAAACGCAAACGCTTTATTGGCTGGATATTCTTGGAAAGAGAATTTATGCAAACGCTGGATTGCTCGTTGAATTGGATGACTTCATCGGATGTATTGCTCCGCGCAAAAACGGGAATTTACTCTTGGGCAAACGCTTCTCCTTCGTTGACCTGAATCTGGATTCCCTTCAAGAGACAGTTCTTGCGTCTGTAAGCGAGCCGACCCAAAATCGATTCAACGATGGCAAATGTGACCCCGCTGGTCGCTTCCTTGCTGGCACAATGGACATGAACGAAAAAGACGCGAGCGGCGCGTTATATTCCTTCGATGGCAAAGTAACGCGCCTGCTCGATGGAATCAGAATCTCGAACGGACTTGCATGGAGCGTTGACCACAAAACTTTCTATTACATTGACACACCCACGCGGGAAGTGAAAGCCTTTGATTATGACGTTGCCAGTGGACAGATTGCAAACCCCCGCGCTGTGATTCATGTGTCCGAGTCGCTTGGCTGGCCGGACGGCATGACTTCCGACATGGACGGCAATTTGTGGATTGCCATGTGGGGCGGAGCGCAAATCACAAAATGGAATCCGAACACGGGCGCATTGCTCGAACAGATTCCCGTTCCGGCGCCGCATACATCGTCATGCGTGTTTGGCGGAAAAGACATGAACGAGTTATACGTCACATCGGCGCGGGTGGGCATGAGCGAAGCGGACATAAAAAAGTACCCGCTTTCAGGCGGGTTGTTCAAATTGACGACAAATATTCAGGGGATGCCAACGTTTGAATTCAATTCGTAGGGGGCGGGTTTACCCCGCCCCGTTTATTTCCATAAATCTTTTGTGAGGTTTACCACCTCATCGCATTGGCTTTTACTCAACCCAGCGAAAGGCGAATTTGCGTCAACGGTATCGTGATTCTCCACAATCAACACGCGCGCGTCCGCGCTGAACGTATGCGAATGCCACGCGCCTTTCTTCACGTTATACAATTTGTATAATTCCATATCCACCGCATGGATATTCGTCACGCTCGCCTCGCCTTCGCCGAGAAACAGAATGCACCGCCCCGCAAGCAGAACGAAGACCTCGTCGGTCTCGACATGCTTTTGCATCCGATTAATTTTTTCGGGCAGCAGGTCGGGCGTGTAATTCATCAGCGCCACGCGCCATGACTGGTAGTCAATAAGCGGCTTGTAGTCCGCGCCGTTATGCCCGCGGATTTCGATCAGGGATTCAGGGAGCGGCATGTTTTCTGCAGCGCGGTTCATTTCCCATTATCCCGTATCTCATCCATCATCTTGAAGAACAGTTCCGCCACTCGTGGGTCAAAATGTTTGCCGGATTGTTCGCGGATGTACTCAAAGGCTTTCTCCTCGCTCCAGGCCGGGCGGTAGGGGCGGTCCGAGGTCAGCGCATCCCACACATCCATCACGGCAAAGATCCGCGCAGTCAGGGGAATCTCCTCGCCTTTCAGTCCGCGCGGATAGCCTGTGCCGTCCCATTTTTCGTGGTGGGAATAGGGAATATCCAGCGAGGGGCGCAGGTATTCAATCGGGTAGATCATGTCGTAGGCGTACTGCGGATGCTTGCGCATGACATCCCATTCTTCCTCCGTCAGCTTATCGGGCTTGAGTAAAATCGAATCGGGGACTCCCAATTTTCCAATGTCATGCAGAAGCGCGCCGCGCCGCATGTTATGCAGGTCAACCTCACTGACGCCCATCATCCGCGCGAGCCTTTCCGAAAGGTCGGTCACCCGCTGCGAATGCCCTTCCGTCTCTTTATCTCGCAAGTCAAGAGCATGTGACCAGCCGGCAATCGTAGCGTCGTAGGCAGCCAGAAGCTGTTCATGCACCTTCTCGATATTGGCGCGTTCATCCAGTAATTTTTTGTAGCGGTTAAGGCGCGTGATGCCCAGCAGACGGGCGCGCAGTTCGTGGCGGTCATAAGGCTTGGTGATGTAATCGTCCGCCCCGGATTCAAGCCCGGTCAGAAAGGATTTTCTGTCATCCAGCGCCGTCAGCATGATGATGGGGATTTCAGCCAAAACGGGGTCCTTCCTGACTCTCTGGCAAACTTCGAACCCATCCATATCCGGCATCATCACATCCAGCAGGATCACATCCGGCAAAAGCTGGCGGGCCTTTTCAAGCGCCTCCCTGCCATTCTCGGCCATTTCAATATGATAGCCCTGCTCCTCCAAAATGGACTCGAGGGTATATCTTCCGCCTGCTTCGTCATCAACGATCAAAATTGTGCTTGGCATCATTGCTCCTTATTAATTGACCAATCCTTTTGAGGCTGGTTTGTTTTTGCCTATATATTTTTCAATCATATCCGACAAATCCTGCATTTTGATAGGTTTACTCATGTAGTCATTCATGCCTGCGGCAATGCAGTATTCGCGGTCGCCGGCCATCGCCAGGGCGGTCAGGCCGATGATGGGAATGTTCTTCAGGGACTGGTCTGCGCGGATCTGCCGGGTGGCTTCCAATCCGTCCATGACCGGCATCATCACATCCATCAGGATCAGGTCCGGGTATTCCTCCCGCGCAAGCTGAACGCCTTCGAGGCCGTTGCGCGCAATCACCATCTTGTATCCCTTATAGGTCAAATACTCGCTCATGAGCGTCACAACGACATTGGTGTCTTCCACCAGCAGGATTTTGCCGCCGCGCCTCCCATTAGGCTTCAAGCTGGGCCGCGTTAATTCGGCAGTGACGCGCTTCTCATGCACGTTCTGTTGTTCGCGCATCCAGGGCAGGGTGATGATAAAGCGGCTGCCTGCGCCCAGCACGCTCTCCACGTGGACGTGCCCGCCATGCAGGCGGATCATTTGCGCCACGAGTGCCAGCCCCAGCCCCGTTCCCTGATATTCCCGCGCAAGCCCCGCATCCAGCTGCACGAACGGTTTGAACAGGTATTGGATATTTTCCTGGGCAATGCCGACGCCCTCGTCCCAGACCGTGAAGGTGACCTCATTTACATCGGCATGGCCGCAGACATCCAGCCCGATGGCGCCGCCCTGCGGCGTGAACTTGACCGCGTTTCCAAGCAGGTTTACAAGCGCCTGCTTCAAGCGCCGTTCGTCGCCCAGCAGGGTCTTTGCGCCGCCTTTTACTTTGCACGAAACGGTCAGGTTCTTTTTCTGCGCGAGTTCCTTGACCATGCGCAGGCTGGACTGGCAGATCTTTTCGATCGAAAGTTCATGAAGTTCAAGTTCCATGCGGCCGGCTTCGATCTTCGAAATATCGAGGATGTCGTTGATGAGCGCCAGCAGGTGGCGCCCGCTCTCGCGGATGATGCCGGTGTATTTGAGTTGTTTTTCATTCAACGAACCGACAAACTGCTCTTCCAGGCTTTCGGAAATTCCAAGGATGGCGTTGAGCGGGGTGCGCAGTTCGTGGCTCATGTTTGCAAGGAATTCATCCTTGGTGCGCAGGGCGCGTTCCATTTCGTAATTGGCGCGCTGCAGAGTCTCTTCAGCCCGCTTGCGGTCGGTGATATCCACGGCGACGCCGATCATGCGCTCGGGATTATACTTCTCGTCAGATAACACAATGCCGTTGAGGGAGATATGGCGCAGCGACCCGTCCGAATGGATGATGCGGTGCTCGTCTGAGAATATCCCGGTCTTTTGCAGGGCTTCGGCAAAATGTCTTTTGGTCTGCAACAGGTCTTCGGGATGAACGCCCCGCCACCAGAATTCAAGCGAGTTGTCAAAATTCGCCGCGTCTGTGCCCTCGATAAAGTGCATCCGCTTGTCCCAGAAGATCTTGTTTTCGACCAGGTCAACTTCCCACACGCCGATGCCGCCGGCCTTGGCGGCCAGGTCCAGCCTTTTGCGGGTGGATTCAATTTCAACAGTGCGCTCGATAACGCGTTGTTCAAGTTCCTCGGCATGGCGGATGGTCGCCTCGCGCTGGCGGGCTGAATTAATGGCGCCGGCCGCCTGCGAGGCAAAGAGCGAAAGGATGCGTTCATCTGCATCTGTGAATTTTCTCAGTGAATTACCGGTTTCATCGGCTGCCAGGACGCCAATCAGTTCGCCCGCATACAGCATGGGGACTTCGACGACCGCATGAATGGTGTGATTTTCATAATGCAGTGAGCGGCCTTCCCAGGTTGAATAGTCGTCAATTCGCAGCGGCAGGCGGGACTGCGCCACCCGTCCGGCCACGCCTTCACCCAGCCGCAGGCGAACGCCTTTCGGCATCTCGGGCGATGTATCCATGGTCAAGGCCAACTCCTGAGTCTCTGCATCATACAGGTACATGCCGCTCGTGGAGGAACCAAGCATGGCCTTGGTACGAGACACGATTACCTCGAGCAGGGAATCCAAATCATATTCTGCCGCCAGCGCCTTGCTCGTCTCATAAAGGGCGGCGAATTCCTCGGCGCGGCGCGCAGTTTCATTGTACAGGCGGATGCGCTGAATGGCTGTGCCGGCGAGCTCAGTCACAGATTCCAGCAGCTTCATTTGCTGTGAGTTGATCTGGCGCGGCAATTGCACAGAGACGAACATGACGCCAATCACTTCGGTGGAGGTACGGATCGGGAGACAGACTCCGCCCCACCCTGCGGGGATGACGCTGCGCGTGGAGGCATGGGGCAGGGACTCACGGACGAATTCCACTGCATGGTAGGGTTTGCCTGTCTCGCAAACTGATCCCGCCACGCCTTCGCCAAACTTGATCGGCACTGAGGCCAATTGGGTAAACCAGCCTCTTGCAACAGAATCCCGCAGTTCATTGTGCAGCGGGCGGTAGAGCATGATCGTGCCGGCGTCCGTCTGAAGGGCAGACAGGGTGTTATCCAGCAGGGTGGATAGCGCCGTCTCAACCGTTTGAACGGTGCGCAGGGAGGAGGAAACCGCATACAAGGTTTCCAGTTCCTTGAAGCGCTCCTGGATTTGCTGGTAAAGGTTTGTGCTGTCAAGGGCAGATGAAAGCTGCGCGCCGATGGTTTCCAGCAGCACCCGCTGCGGTTCGTCGTAAGCATGGGGGTGGTAGGCTTGCGCCGAAAGCATCCCGATAACCTTATCGCCCTGCCGCAGCGGGACAGCCAGGACTGAACGCGATGCATCCGGGCTTCCAAAGCGAGTCGAATCCATATGCGCCACGGCTGCATCTTGAATAATAAGCGGCTGGCCGGCGGAAATAATGCGGCCGCTTAAACCCGATCCGCGCGGCAGCCTGCGCACCGGGTAGCGTTCGCCTTTATCAAAGGAATAAACCGCATGGTAATCGCCGCCGTCGTCATCCTCCATCACGATCACAAACGTATCGCAGGGCATGGTCTGTTCCACAGCCTGATGAATCGCGGCAAAGATCTGTTCGGGGTTAAGACGCGCAACCAGTAATTTTTGGCCGGTGCCCTGCAGCGCGGTTAATTCCATGATGTGCAGGCGCGACTCATTAAAGAGGCGCGCATTTTCAAACGCGCTGGCGGCCTGGTTCGCCAGTGTACTGGTCAGCCGTTCATCTGCCGCGCTGAAGGCATTCGGGCGCTCGCTCTCAATGCTGATGACGCCCAGCACACGTTCGCCCAGTTTTATGGGCACATACAGGCCGGATTGCATCCCGGAAAGGGTTTCAAAATATCGTTCGTCTTTTAACAGGTCTGCGGAGCGCACCGTCAGGCCGTGCTGGATCGCCCAGCCGCTCACGCCCTGATTGGTGCGCACCACGCTGCCTTTTACTTTTTCCTCAAGCAGGCGGTGTTCTTCTTCGCTGGTTAAATTCGATTGATTAAATGCCAGTAATTCAAGAGTGCCGGTCTCCGGATTATATGAATGGATGGCCGTATGATGCCAGTCCATTTTTTGTTCCAACAGGTGGATGATCTTTTGCGCGATCTCCTTCGGGTTAAGCAGCTGGCTGAACGCCAGGCCGCTTTCGTAAAGCAGTTCCAATTCCATCACGCGCTGTTGGATATCCTCCTCGGCCTGCCTGCGCTGGGATTCAATATGAATCATATTCAAGGCAAAGGAGATGTTTTTACCGATCTCGTTCAGTAATTTCTCGTCCTCCTGGTCAAAGCCGTTGGTCTCATTGGCATACACGGTCAGCGCGCCGATGACCTGATCCTGCTGAAAGATCGGCAGGGATGCGGATGAGCGATAACCGCGAGATAAGGCCTGGTCCTGCCAGGGAGCTGTGAGCGGGCTGGCGGAAATATCCTGGCAGATCACGCAGCGTGCCTCACGGATGGCTGTGCCGGTCGGCCCGCGGCCAAAGTTCTCCTCGCTATAGGTTTCCTGAACATGCTTCAGGTAGCCCAGTTCCTCGCCGGCAAATGCGACCGGTTCGATGGGCTGGCCGCCGGATTGAATCAAGCCGATCCACGCCATGCGGAATTGGCCAAACTGCACCGTCACGCGGCAGATATCCTCAAACAGGGTCTGCTGGTCGCGCGCGCGCACGATGGTTTGATTGATCTCGCTGAAGGTGGCATACAGGCGATTAAGCCGCAGCAGATTCGCCTCGGCCTGCTTGCGCTCGGTAATCTCTTCGATAATGACCTGCACCGTTGTGATGCGCCCATTCATGTCCAGAATGGGAGTCATGCGGTACTGGGCATGGATGGCCTTGCCCCACTTGCTGGTATAGAACTGCTCCGCAAAAACAGGCTGGCGGCTTTCCACACATTGCTTGAAATTTGCCGAGAAACCGGTCTTCACCAGCAACGGGAAGGTCAGCAGGTTGATGGCGCGGGTGGCCTCCGCAGACGGCGACCCAAGGATTTGAAGGGCAGACGGGTTGATCTCGATGATGCGTCCCTGCGGGTCTGCTGAAAAAATGCCAACCGGCGCGTTCTCGAACAGGAGGCGGTAACGTTCCTCGTTGCGGCGCAGGGCTTCCTCTGTTTTTCTGCGCCCGGTGATATTGCGCGAAACTCCATACACCTCCCAGTGGCCGCTTTTGCTGTTGAAATGAAAATGGGTGTTTGACTCCGTCCAAACCGTTGAGCCGTCCTTGCAGGGCTGTTCCATTTCATCGGTGTAGGAGGCGTTGATGCCCCGTTTTGCCTTCGCAAGCCGATCTGGCACTACACTCTGAACGAAAGCTGCCGATGGAGGAGTCAGCGATTCAGACAAGCCTTGGGCAACGGCTTCTACAGCCGTAAAGCCGCGCAACTGCTCCACCGAGGGGCTGACATATGTAAAACGCATGGCCTCCAAATCCAGGATCCAGATCACATCTGATATGTTGTTGGCCAGCAGGCGGTATTGCGCGTCGCTCTTATGGAATGCCTCGTCCACCGCTTTGCGCTCGGTGATGTCCTGAATGACTCCCACCATGCGCAGCGGCCGGCCGTCTTCCCCGTAAAAAATCTTCGCCTGCTGGTAGAGCCAGCGCAGTCTTTCGCCGGGCAGAATGATGCGGTATTCGTAATCAATATCCAGTTTTCTGGAAAATATCTCACGGTCAAGGACTTTGATGCGCTCCAGGTCTTCAGGATGCATCAATGCGCCAATGGCCTTTTGAGTGACCTTCGTGCCATCGCGCGGAATCTCAAGGATGTTGAGCAGTTCATCCGAGCAGGTCAACTCCTCGTTGGGGGCCGACCATTCCCAATGGCCGATCTTCCCGATGCGTTGCGCTTCCGAAAGCAGTGATTCGCTTTTCCGCAAGGCTTCTTCCGCCTGTTTGCGCTCGGTCACATCGAGGGTGGTGACAATGACGCGGGAATAATCATCCTCATACCCCGGCACAACAGACCAACTCAGACTGATTTCGATCGGTTCGCCTTCGAGGGTTTCATCCGAACCTTCCCAGCCATTGCTCGTCCGGCCTTCCGCGATGGCTATGAAATCCTTGTGATTATTCCCCAGTTCGCCCCTGCTCGGGATTTCATCGGTACTCGCGATCAACGCCTCCTTGCTCTCTGCCCTGAACATTTTTACCGCGGCATGGTTAACGCTGATGATTTTTATCTTTGGAATAAGCTCACGGACGGCATCGGGGTTTGACTCAAAATACCTGCCAAAATCAACGACCCCCTGCTCTTTCAAACGGTCAATATGGCGTTTTACTTCAGAAAAATCCTCCTCCCAGATGGCAATGGGAGAATCTTCAAACAGGCCGCGGTAACGCTGTTCGCTCTTATGCAGAGATTCCTCAGCGGCATGTTTTTCCACCGCGCGCTGAATGGATAACAGCACCTGCTCCATGTCAAACGGCTTCTGGAAATACCCAAACGCCCCGACTTGAATCGCGTCTATGGCGGACCTTTGGGTGGCGTGCCCGGTTAACAGGATGCATTCGGTGCCGGGCGAGCCGGATTTTATGCCCCGCAGCACGTCCATGCCAGACATGTCGCCCAGCCGCAGGTCTATCAGCGCCACATCGAAGCGCTGTTCCGCCGCCCGGGAGAGTCCTTCCGCGCCGGTCAGCGCGCAGGCAGGCTCGAAGCCCTTGGCCGCAAGGATATCGCCGACCGTGCCGGCCATGTTCGCATCATCATCTACGATCAGGACGTGTGGATGCCGTTTACTCATGATGGTTGTTTACGGAAAAGGCGGCAGCGCCCTTCCAGTCGTACAGTCCTCGGTCACTTATTTTTACAGAGCTATTTTTCCTTAATCAAATTCCTCAGGCGTTCCCTTTGGATCTGCGCCAGCATATCCAGCAGTCTTGGGATCTCCAGCGGTTTATACAAACAGGCGTGCGCGTTGATCTCAAGCGCCGCCTCGATGGACGCCGCCATTTCCTCGCGGTGACCGGTCACGATCAACACCGGCAGGGAGGGGTTCCGCCTGCGAATATCCTTCAGTACATCCAGCCCGCTGATGCCGTTGAACTTCAAATCCAGCAGAATCACCTGCGCGTCAGTGGTGATCGAACTCACATCCACATGCGGGTCGGTAATCAGCGACACCCTGAATCCGCGGTGATGCAAAATGTCGTCCAGCGTCTTGCAGAAGACTTCGTCATCGTCCACGATCACGATCGTGCGGTTCTTCGCCAGGGACGTGAAAAAACCCAGCAGGTAATTAATATCCAGCGGTTTGTCGAACACGCCGGCCACGCCGTCATCCAATCCCTTGCGGATCAATTCATCGGCGGCGTAGGCGGTCATCAACATCACCGGCAGGCCGGGCTGTATCTCGCGCAGGCGGCGGTGCAGTTCCACGCCGTCCATCTCGGGCATTTTGATATCGCTCAACACACAGTCAAAGATCGTCCCGCGCACTTTTTCAAGCGCATCCAAACCTGACTCGGCTTCTGTCACCTGGTACCCGGAAAGAGAAAGGATGTCGGCCAGCGTGCGCGTCATGCGCCGGTCGTCATCTACTATCAGGATGCGTAAATTTTGATTCATTGCGGCTCCTTATAAATGGGTAGATAAACACTAAAGGTACTGCCTGTGCCCGGCTCACTCTGGACCTCGATGCGGCCCCCGTTTGCTTCAACCAGTTTCTGGCTGACGGGAAGACCCAACCCGACGCCCTTCGGCTTGGTGGTAAAAAGCGGCTCAAAGATCTTCTTCATATTCTCGGCTGGAATTCCCTCGCCGCTGTCCTTGACAATGATTTTTATCATATCATCTTGCAGGCTGCTGTAAAGTGATAAATGCCTCACTCTTGCAGATTTGTTAAGACCCGGCGCCAGCATGGACTGGCAGGCATTGAGGGTCAGGTTGCCAAGCACTTGAATCATCTGGCGCGGGTCGGCATAGACGCGCGGCAGGTCTTTGGGGCACTCGATCGTCACGTCCACTTCCGGGGGAGCGGGGAAACGCATCAGGGCCTGGCGAATCAGGTCGGAGGCAGAGACAACTTCACGGTCGACAGATTTGATGCGCGCAAAGTCCAGCAGGTCGGTGATGATCTTTTCCGAGGTATGCACTTCCTGTTCGATAATCCCAAGATACTGTTTGATCTTTTCATCGGCATCCGGCTGGACGAGTTTCAAGTAATAGATGGCGCTGTTGATCACGCTGAGCGGGTTGCGCAGTTCATGGCCGATGCTGCTGGCCATTTGCCCCAGCACGGATAATTTTTCGTGGCGCACCAGTTGTTCCTGGGCATCGCGCAATTGCCGCGTGCGTTCCTCGATGCGTTTTTCAAGGGTGAAATTCAACTGGCGGACCACCTCTTCCGCGTGCATACGTTCGGCGATCTCCTGCTGGGCTTGTTTGAAAAGACTGGCATTGTCTATGGCTGCGGCAGCGTGGCCGGCCAGCATTTCGAGCAGTTCCTGGTCTTCGGTTGTATAAGCGTTTGAATGATAACTCTGGGCAGACACCATGCCGATGTTTTTTCCCTTAAGCTGCATGGGCACAGCCAGCACTGAGGATGTGACCGGACCCGAGCCATAGGGGATGAAGTTAATTTCGCTTTCGCTGATCTGCTGCGGGCTGTTGAGCAGCACCGGCTTTCCAGTGTAAACAATATAACCGCCCAGCCCGCGTTCGCGGCTTGCCTGGTAGGGGTTGGACGGCACCCGCATACCGTTCTCGATAATAAAATCGCCCCACATTATGTTGCGCGGTTCATCATACAAGCTGATCAGAAAATCTTCACAGGGCATCACCTCTCCCACGGCGCGATACACTGCCTGAAAGGCCTGCTCTGTATCGAGGCTGGCGCTGATCTCCTGGCCGGCGCGGTACACGATGGAAAGACGTTCCATCATGCGGCGGGATGTTTCCTCTGCCTGCCTGCGCTCTGTGGTATCAATGACCTGCGATACGATGCAATCAAGAGTGCCGTCGGGGTTGCGCAGGCAATGCACAGCAAGGCTGACATGGACGGCATGTCCGTCCTTGTGGACATAACGCTTCTCGAGGTTGTAGCCTTCGAGTTCGCCCGCCACGGCGCGGTTGAATAATTCCAGGTTGGCGGCCAGGTCATCCGGGTGCGTGATTTCCTCCCAGGTCATGCGGGTTAATTCTTCACGCGTATAACCCAGCATTTTACACAAGGCATCATTAACGTCCAGCCAGCCTTTGGACGGCGAAGTAATGGCGCGCCCGGCCAGCGGCAGTTCAAAGTAACCATGGAATCGCGCTTCGCTCTCGCGCAGTTCTTCATCAGCCTGTTTGCGCCCGGTGATGTCGCGCACAAAGACGATCAGCTGCCCGTCGTCACTGGCGCGGTATTGGGCATTGACGCCGACATCAAACGAACTTCCGTCCTTGCGGCGGTGGCGGGATTCGAAACGGTCTTCGCCCTGCTCAATAATCCTCTGGATATGAGCGGCGACATCCCCGGCTGTCTCGCGCACCTCCACATCTGAAATGGACATGGACAGGAGTTCGGCTTTGCTGTAGCCGCTCATGCGGCAATAAGTTTCATTGACTTCCAGCAGGCATCCCTTTAAGTCTGCCATCCAGAAACCATCCATGGCGGTCTGGAGGACAGTGCGATGCCATTCCTCGCTTTCGCGCAGGGCTTTCTCCATCTGCTTGTGTTCTGTCACATTGACGAGACTCAAGACAATGTTGACAACCCTGCCCTGCCCGTCTTTTACAGGGCTGACTGTCCAGTCCCAATAACTAACTCCGCGCTCAGGGTGTTCCGCATACTCAAAGGGTTTGGCATACGCAGTATAGGGATTGCCGCTGCGCACAACCTCCTCGAAGATCGCCTGGTTTTCCGCATTTGGAAACAACACAAAATGATTCTTGCCGGTGAAATATTCGGGAGTTTGATTGTCTGACGCAGCGTAATTCTGGTTGACGCGCAGAAAGTTAAACTCCGCGTCCATATAAGCGACCAGGGTATGCATACTGTTAAAGATCGTTTCCAACAGATTCGCAGACTGAAACAACGAGTCTGCCGCGCGTTTGCGTTCCTGTATTTCCATCTCCAATGACCTGGCGCGCAGGGCGGCCTGCCGCCTGAGCAGAAAGGACCACAACACAAGCAGGATTCCAAGCCCAAGAAAAGCCAATACAAGCGCCGCGGCATACTGTATAAAAGTATCATTGAAAAAGATGACAAAAGCGGCAAGCGCAAGGATGAAGACAGTGCCAGCCAAATGCGGCAGAAAATTGCGCTTCATTTTATTTCCTGTACAATATTTTGACGCAGTTGCGTCCGGCTTGTTTGGCGGCGTACATGGCATCGTCTGCGCGGCGGAAAACATCCTCCACCGACTCGGCGGGCTGTAGTTCCACGATGCCGATGCTGAGTGTCACGCTTGCGTCCCCCTTTGGCGTAGGCACATGGATGGTCGCCGCGTTCTCGCGGATGCGCTCGGCCAGCGAGCAGGCCTGCTCTGCCTTTGTCATCGGCAGCAGGATGATAAACTCCTCGCCGCCATAACGCCCGATAACATCTGCCGAACGCAGCTGGCCGCAGGTCGAATGTGTGACCCGTTTCAGGATCTGGTCGCCGGTCAAGTGGCCAAAGGTATCGTTAATCTTCTTGAAATGGTCAATGTCAAACATCATCACCGCCAGCGGGCGTTGATAACGTTCGGCCACTTCCAGCTCATGTTCGGCGCGTTCGATCAGGCTGCGGCGGTTATGGATGCCGGTCAACGGGTCAGCGCGCGCCAGTTCCTGCTCGCGGGCCAGCGCCGTTTGCAGGGCCGTATTGGCTTCCTCGAGCGCAATTTCCGCCTTCTTGCGCTGAATAATATCCCAGGCCGAGTTTGCCAGTTGGGAAATGGCCTCAACGTCACTGTCTGTATATTCAGAAGGCTTGTTTCCCACACCCATGATCATTACGATCAGGTCGTTGCGGATGATTGGCACAACCAGTTCACGCAAAATGGGAGCATGACCCTCCGGCAGTCCCTTGCGGTGCGCAAGATTCGGATAATCGTTATGAATGACCGGCTCCCTGGCAGCGACGCAGTCCGTCCACACCCCGGCCTGTTCCAGCGAATAATACATTCCCTTGCCTTTGGCAGTACACATGTGCTCCAGGGTATTTGTGGACCACATTTGCAGCATCAACGTCTTCTGGTCTGCTTCAAGGAAATGGGCAAAGCCGATTCGGCTGCCGGTCAATGCCTCGGCCTCATCCAGCGTCTTTTGCAGCACTTCATCCAGCAGGTGAGTGTCGGCAAACTTGCTGATCTCCAGCCGCTTCTGGGGAATGGCCTCAGCCCTTTTACGCTCGGTAATATCCTTCACTGTCGCTGAATAACTCAACACCCGGCCGTGCTCATCCATGATCGAAAACGGGCTGACAATGACCGGGAAACGCTCGCCGTTCTTGCGTTTAAAGATCAATTCAAAGTTCCCGCCCTCGCTGGCCAGCATGCGCTCAAATGCGGCCTGAATAGGCTCATATTCCTCCTCCGGCCAATACAGGTGCGGCGCGCCCGTGCCGATGAGCTCCTCACGCGAGAAACCGGTCATGCGGCACAGCGCCAAATTCACATCCATATGGACTCCGTCATGGTCCAGCACAGAAACGCCGTCCTGCATCGAATCGATCAGGTTAATCGCAAAATCGTTCGAAGCCTTGAGCGCCTCCTCCGCTTCCTCGTAGCCTGTGATCAACGCATTGAGCAGCAGGCCGGAAAAAGACGCCACACTTAAAAATATTTGAACCGATATGAGATGCTGGGTCGCTGTCTGGCTGGCAAGCGCAAAGATGCCGTGTCCCTGCTCTGTGTGCCAGATGGCGATGGCCGCAAACAGTAGTAGAGCGCCGGCCATGCCGGGTTGCCTGAAGCGGAAAGACATCCAGATCAACAGCGGGAAAATCATATAATTTCGCAGCAGCGGATTCTCGGCGCTGGTAAAGGGACCGAACAACAACCAGCCAAAGACCGTAACCAGCAGTCCAAGAAAAATCACTTCAAACAGGCGGGGCAGTGATATGGATTTGATCAGCCCGCGGCTGTTATACATGCCGACAATAAAGGGCGTCACCAGCATGATGCCCAGCCCATCGGCCACCCACCACAAACGCCAGGCATGAAAGAACGGCGCGTTTGAGAACATCAGGGGCACCGCCGCGCCCAGCAGGGCTGTGACGCCGTTGCTAAAAACCGCCACGCCGAACAAGGCGAATATTTCGCGCACCCTGCCAAAGGTGACATTCGGCCCGCAAAAATAGGTCAGCGCCCAAGCGCCGAGCCAGGCCTCCGCTGTGTTTGCCAGGGCAAAACCCAAACTGGCCGGCAGTGTATTCCCATCGCTCCAATTCCCCGCCGCATTGACAACAAAAATCACCGCCAGAATTTGTCCCCATTGTTTTTTGGGGTTCAGCATCAACAAGGCCAGCACAAAACCACTGGCCGGCCAAATGGCCGCCACACCTTCAGGCTGAGATACAAACAAAAGCCCAAGGCGTAACACGCCCCAATAAGCCGCCGCCAGCAAAGACAGGCGGAAGGCCTGCGGCCAAAACCGCATTGAAGCACCTGAAGACGGTTTCTCTTGAATTTGACTCATTCTCTCACCTTACGCGGAACGTCCCAAAGGTTCTCGTGAATTAGGCTTGTTTTTCATCCAAGCCTTCGGGACGGCGCGTAACATCGCTCATTTTCTCTCGATCATTTACGTCCCGGAGACAGGCAGCCAGAGAGTGAATGTGGAACCCAGCCCCGCTTCGCTCCTGACTTCGATCCTGCCTCCGTTTGCCTCAACCAGTTTCCTGCTGACGGCCAGCCCCAGCCCGATGCCCTTCGTCTTGGTGGTGAAGAGCGGCTCGAAGAGTTTGGTCATATTCTCAGCCGGAATGCCAATGCCTGTATCCTGAACGTCCAGGCGGAGCATATCTCCCTGCGCAGATGCAGAGATGGTGAGTCTGTTCGTCCGCTGTGCGCCGGCTGAAAGCATGGCCTGACAGGCATTAATGGTCAGGTTGCCCAGGATTTGCACTACGTTATGCGGGTCTACATATAGTTTCGGCAAGTCAGCGGGGATTTCAAGCACCACATCCACAGATGGCGATACCGGGAAGCGCTCAAAGGTTTCGCGAATCAAATCGGAAACAGAAGCAGACTCACGGTCGACAGATTTGAGGCGGGTAAAGTCCAGCAGGTCGGTGATGATCTTATCTGAAGCGCGCGCTTCGTTCTCGATGATGGCCAGGTACTCCTTCACCTTCTCGTTGACATCCGGCTGCGCCATCTTCAGGAAATAAATCGCGTTGGAGATAACGCCCAGCGGGTTGCGCAGCTCGTGCCCGATACTGCCGGCCACCTGTCCCAGCAGGGCCAGCCTTTCCTGCCGCACAAGCTGTTCCTGGGTATCGCGCAGTTCGCGTGTGCGGTCGCTGACCTCCTCTTCAAGATGCTCGGTATAGTTGGCCAGTTTCTGTTCGGCGTGTTTGCGCTCGGTGACGTTTCGCACCACCACCACGATTCTGCCGTCATCTGTGACAGCGAGATGCGCTTCGAAGTATTTTGTGTTTTCGCCGGGGAATGTCAGCAGGTATTCGAGGGTTTGGGTCTTGCGGCTGAACTGCGCGGCTGCAATGGCAGATGCAAATTGACGGCTGATGTCCGGCGGCAGGATCGCGGTATATGGTTTGCCTAAAAAGGCATCCGGCGGCATATAAAGATCATCAACATTTTCAGCCTTGAACTCAATATAGCGTCCCTGCGCGTCAAGGCAGAAGACCAGGTCCGGAATGGCCTCCACAAGGGAACGGTAATGCTCTTCGCTTCCGCGCAGCGCATCTTCGGTCTCTTTGCGCGCGGTGATATCTTCCTTGACCGCCAGGAAATGCGTGATGCGCCCGGCATTATCCTTGATGGGCGAAATGGAGACAGACTCCCAATAAAGTTCGCCGTTCTTTTTTCTGTTGTGCAGTTCGCCGCGCCACTCGCCGCCGGAGAGAATGGTCTTCCACAGGTTCTTATAATCTTCCGGTGAGGTTTCGCCGGATTTAACAATGCGCGGATTCTGCCCGAGGGTTTCCTCAAGGGTGTAGCCTGTCACCTGCGTGAAGCGCGGGTTGGCATATTGAATTACCCCGCTGGTGTCGGTGATGAGGATGGCCACCGGGCTTTGTTCCACCGCCTGCGAAAGCTGGCGCATTTTTTCCTCGGCATGTTTGCGCTCGTTGATGTCGGTCACCATTCCGAAGAAACCTTCGAGATTGCCGTCGGAGTCAAAAACCGCGCGCGCCGAAACCAGAGCCCAATGCCTGCCGCCATCCTTGCGCTTGAAGCATTGTTCATACACATCGTCCATCCGCTGGGTGTGATCCACCACCTGCGAACTGCGCTCGCTCAACTGGCCTTCAGCCAGGAACGATTCAAGCTTCTGCCCGATCATTTCATCGGTCGTGTACCCGAGCATGAAGGCCAGCTGCTGGTTGGTGAATGTGATGCGCGTTTCGCTGTCCAAAAACAGGATGCCTTCGTTGGCTGTTTCGACCACGCGGCGGTATTTTTCCTCGCTCTTGCGAATCACCTCTTCTGTGCGCTTGCTTTCGGTAATATCCTGAATGGTGCCCAGCATGGCAGTGACACTGCCATGCGCGTCAAACTCCAATTCGCCCAAACCATGCACCCAGCGTTCAACTTGATCGTTGTGACGGATGATCCGATATTCCCTGTCGAATCGCGCCTGGGCGCCGATGACCTCGCGCGTGAGGTAATCCATCATGTACTGTCGATCATCCGGATGGATGAGATCCATCCAGCTTTCGAAGGAACGCTCAAATTTACTGTCAATGCCCAAGATTTTGTCAAGCACATCGGAACCCTGCCACCTGCCGGAGGGAATATCAAGCAGGTAACTGCCCATGCGCGCGATGGTCTGCGCTTCTTTAAGTTGTTTCTCGCTTTCGCTGACCGCGCGGGCCGCGTCCACCTGGCGGCGGTAATACAGAATGCGCTGCTGGCGCCAGATGGTGACAAGGCCGGCGCCGGCGACCAGGATCGCCATGCCTACCAGCCCAAGGGTCTGCCACAGCCGCGCCTGCAGCGGTGCGTACACTTCAGCCGTATCCATGCGCGCGACTAAAAACCATGGAGAGTCAGGGATGCTCTCCAACGCGCCGATCACCTGCTCGCCGCGATAATCCAAAGCCTCCACAACGCCGCTTTCGCCCAGAACAGCCCTCACAGCCGATTGTTCAATTTCCGTCAACGGAGTATGCAGGATCAAGGCAGTATTTGAATCAAAACGCAGTTCATTTAGGAACAGCACATCATTCCCTTCGCGGCGCACCAGCAAAGTCTCGGCGGTATCGCTATGGGAAGGCCATTCATTGATATAGGGGTACAGGTACACTTCCGGATCAATACTGATGGATACCACGCCGACCACCTTTTCACCTGTCTGTGAATCCATGATCGGGATGAGAAGGGCAAGGCGGATCTGCGCATCATCGCTTCTTCTGTAAAAATCAACCAGGGTCACCTGCCCGGATTCGATGACCCCGGGAATGCGCTTCGCCACGACGGGTGAGAGGGGTGGCGATCCTTCAGGGATGAAAAGACGGGGCGCTCCTTCCAAATCAAGCAGGCGCACGCGGTCGTATTCTTCATATAGACGGTAATTATCAAGCCAGTCGAGGATGTGCTCTCGCGCCAGTGCATCATTCGAATCGTTAAAATAATCCTGCACCAGAGCGGCAAAGACCGGGTTTCGATGCAGCATTTCGGCATCAGCCAGCCGCTCCTTGCGCCAGTTGGCCAAATCATTGACCTTTAACTGCGCAACCGCCAATAACTGACTCTCGGCCTGCGCGCGGAATTGCTGTTCAAAATTGTTGAAGGATAAGTAGCCACCGAGGGAAATGCCGGCCGCCAGGACAATGAATAAAAGGATAAAAGCGGTCAGTGTGCGTTTTTCCTTCTCATCAAAACGACTCATCGTAAATCCTCTGGCGGCCCGCTTAATTTGAAGTAAAGGCAACGACGCAATTCCGGCCGGCCTGCTTCGCGCTGTACATCGCCTTGTCGGCGCGGCGAAAAACCTCCTCCACCGATTCAGCCTGCGAGGTGTGATTAATTTCGACAATGCCGATGCTGAGGGTGGTGGAGGTCTCCCCATTTTCGACCGGCACATGCAGCGCCGCCGCTCCCGTTCGGATGCGCTCCGCCAGCAGCCGCGCCTGCTGCGCGTTCGTCATCGGCAGCAGGATGATAAACTCCTCGCCGCCGTACCGCCCGATCACATCGGCACTGCGCAGTTCAGAACAGGCAATCTGCGCCACATGCTTCAGGATCACATCGCCTATGGCGTGTCCATGGGTATCGTTGACCATTTTGAAATGGTCAATGTCAAACATCATCACGGCCAGCGGCTGCTGGTAACGCGAAGCGATGGCGATCTTATTCTCGGCAAGTTCAAAAAGATGGCGGCGGTTATTGATGCCGGTCAGCGCATCGGTGTGCGATAACTGCTGTTCGCGCGCAAGCGCAATTTGCAATTCGCGGTTGGCGGCCTCAAGCGATTCCTTCGTGGTGAGCAGTTCGCTCTCTGTTTGTTTGCGCGCAGTGACATCCTGAATGTGGGTGATAAAGTACAGGGGCGCCCTTGCGGCATCCCGCACCAATGAACTGGAGACAAGCCCCCAGACGAGGCTGCCGTTCTTATGGATATACAAATTCTCGAATTCAGCATGATCCATGTCGCCGGAAACCGCCTGCTGCTGGAACGACATGGTCACTTCCTGGTATTCCGGGTGCGTGATCTCGTCAATGAATTTGCCTTCCAGTTCCGCGCGGCTATAGCCGAACATCTCACAGATCTGGGAATTGACTTTCATGAACCGCCCGTGGAGATCCACCAGGCACATGCCGATATGCGCGTTCTCGAACGCCAAACGGAAGCGCTCTTCGCTCTCGCGCAGCGTCTCTTCCGCCTGCTTGCGCGTGGTGATGTCCCGATTGCTTTCGCGCCGCCCAAGCCATTGCCCGCCAAAACCATGCACCGAAGTACACGAGTGCTCCACCCAGCGCGTCTCGCCGCCTGCAGTGACAATGCGGAAGGATAATTGCAGGTCCTGTTCGCGGGCATCGCGGGAAACGAGCTCATGGTGCTGCATGATCAACGCCATGTCGGCTGGATGTGTGATCTTCAGAATCAGGTCCGGGTCAGCCAGGAACTCTTCCGCCGTGTGGCCTGTGATCCGTTCGCAGGATGGAGAGACGTACAGGTAGGCGCCGTCTGTTCCGCGCCAGGCTTCCCAATCGTAGGTGAAATCCGCGACCATGCGGTATTTCTCTTCGCTGGCGCGCAATGCCAGTGTGGATTGGTATTTATCCACCGCTCTTTGAACTGAAAGCACGACCTGCTCCACATCGAACGGTTTCTGGAAGTACCCAAAAGCGCCGATCTGAATCGCTTCAATGGCCGACGCCTGAGAGGCGTTGCCGGTCAACATGATGCATTCGCTGTCAGGGGAAGATGCTTTAACGCCGCGTAAAACCTCCAGCCCGGACATGTCCCCCAATTTCAGGTCAATCAACACAACGTCAATGGGCTGCTGCTCAATATAGGTCAATGCCGCCTGCCCGGTTTGCACAAGCAGGGGTTCAAAACCTTTAGCCGTGAGGATGGCGCCCAGCGTCATGAGCAGATGCGGGTCGTCATCAACGATCAAAATGTGTGGAATTGTATGCTCCGATTTTTTTACGCCTGCCCGGGGATCACGCGCTTTATCACCCGCGCCAGCAAGAAAATCCAAAAAAAGGCGGAGGAGCTCA
>Ga0233425_10003980_pt1 | contig 25680 bp, 16 predicted proteins | sample Watercolumn_Towu_2_FD_181712 | JGI IMG/M metagenome (GOLD analysis project Ga0233425, IMG submission 181712) | Freshwater microbial communities from Lake Towuti, South Sulawesi, Indonesia - Watercolumn_Towuti2014_140_MG | ecosystem: Environmental > Aquatic > Freshwater > Lake | place... | reverse complement strand
CGACGGTCATGGCCTTGAGCAGGTCGTTGACCCCGCCGTAGCCGAGCGCGCTGGCCACGTCGCCGGCCGAGATTTCCGCCGCGCCGCCGAAGATGTCGCTGGGGAGCGCCACGTCCATTTTCTGAAACCCCCTCTATGTGCACGGCCGGGCCGCGCGTTGTCTGACCGCCAACCCCTCGGCCGGCGGGGTGGTCGGTGACTTACTTCTGGCGGCTCGCCAGCAGGTTCTTGGCCTTGTCGATGTTGCCGACGGTGAGGTCTTCCAGGGCGTCGTTGATCTGGCCGAGCACGTCCTCGCGCGTCTCCGCCCCGCGCCAGGCGCGCAACGACTTCTGCAGGTCGTCCTTCTCGCCCGGCTTGCCGCCGGCCGGACGCTGCGCGGGCGGCGTGCCGCCGCCACCGCCCACGGGGGCGCGACGGGCGGCCGTCAGGCGGGCGAGCTGTTCGGGCGTCTGCGCGCCCACGAGGCCGGCCCCGCGCGTGGTCAGGGCCTTGAGCAGGATGTCCATGCTGTTCTTGAGCCCGCTGATGACCTCGGCCTGGCGGTGCAGGAGCTCGCCCTGCGCAACATGGCTCTTGGCCAGGGCCTCGGTGGCGCTGGCATTCCACAGGATGCCGTCGCCCAGGCGGTCGAGGGCCTGGACGTTGCCCTCGACCATCGCCTTGACGAAATCGCCCGCGTCGAGCGCCGCCGCCGCCTGGATCTCGGGCTGGCCGCCGAGCACGTCGGCGGCGGAGGGCACATCCGGCCCGCCCTCGCCCTTGGCGAACGGCTCGAGAGCGCGCAGCTCGCGGTCGAGCACGTCGAGGTCGAAGAGGTTGCCCTGCTCGGCCTTGTCGAGGTCGTCCTCCGGATCGGCACCGTTGCCGTCGTTCCCCGGGTCGAGCTCGGAGAGAGCCGCGCGGGCGTCGTCGTCGTCGTCGTCCTCGGCCATCGACTTGAGGCAGGCGAAAGCGTGCTTGTCGCCCCCCTTGGCCTTCGCGAGCAGCATCGAGTGAACTTTGCGCATCGGGTGTCCCTTCCGTCTGTCAGATCGCCGCGCGGTCGAGCATGGCCCGCACCTGCGCGGGCGAGGCGTCGGGGAGCCGGGCGCGGATCACCGCCTCCGCCTCGCCCTTGGTGAGAGTGCGTCCGCCACGGCCCGCGCGAACGGCCGCCTTGGACGATCCGGTCCTGTTGAAGGCCTCCCAGTCGAAGGGGATGCCGTTGAAGCTCTGCACCGTGGGCCGGGTCCACCCCTGCGGCACGGTGGGCGCGAGGTCGCCCGGGGCGCCCATGCCTGGCGCCTGCGTGGGGTAGCCGACGCTCATGGCCTTGGCCAGCACGAGGCGCTGGTGGGCGTCCAGGCTCTTCGCCAGCACCTCGAGCGAGGTGTGCGGGTTGACGGGCAGGCGCGTGATGGCGATCTGCTTGACCAGCGCCTTTTCCACGTCCTTGTGCAGGGTGGGGTTGACGCAGAACTCGCGCGGGTTCTTGGCGTTGCAGCCGCACGCCCGCTCGAGCACTCCGCCCTCGACCGAGAAGCCCATCGAGCGGCCGGTGCCCTTGAGCGCCCGGCTGTTCTCCCAAATGGCCCGCCCGCGCGGCGTGTCGAGCAGGTAGCCCTCCATGCCGGTCGCCTTGATCGGCCGTCCGTCCGGACCGGGCACGGTCAGGCGGTAGATCCGTTCGGGAATGCCGAGCTCGGCGCCGCTGCGCGGGTCGTGGCCGTCGTTCAGCCAGCCGTAACCGGCCAGGATCGGGCCGAAGTCGAGGCCGTCCTGCTTGACGAGCTCGCCGTGGCGGTCGCGGTGCTCGGTGCTGATCACGCCCCGGATGCGCAGGCGCTTGGCGTCCGGGGCGCCGGCCTTCTCGAAGGCCTCGAAGGGCATCCAGGCGTGCAGGACCGCGCAGCCGCCTTCGGCCGCCGTTGCCCTCGCGCTGTTGCTCGCTCCCCCTCGAAACACCGGACCCCCAAAACGCAAAAAGGCGGCTCGGGTCGAAACCCGGCCGCCTCTCGTGTCCCGTCAGGACTAGGCCACCTCAGTTGCGCACGTCGCGCTTGTCGAGGCTCGACGCTATGTGGAGCCCGACCGCGCTGTCAAGCCCTTCGGCAGGACGAACCGCACGGGTGGCCGCGCCCGGGGCGACGGTGTCTTCGGTCGGTGCGTCTCGCCGAGCGTGACCGGCAGCGGCACGTCGCGCCCGCAGCTCGAGCAATGCACCTCGCCCCGGCCGTCCGGACCGAAGGCGATGAGACGCACGCGCAGCTTCACCTTGCCGTCGACGGCGTGTGAGAAGTGCGCCCCGCAGTGCGGGCAGCGAATGGCCGGGGTGTCACTCACCAGGGGCAGCTTCTCACAGGTCGCTCACAGCCGCATGGGCATCACGACGTGACGTTCCCCGTCGTGCCGCTCGACGAGCATCGGCGAGAGCGATTCGTTCGTGGTCAAGCCGAACGTGCCGCCCTTGGCCCCGGTGAGCGTGTCGCGCAGGTAGCTCGCCTTGACCGCGACCTTGCCGTCCGGGTGCTGCGTGTCGCCGAGCTTGACCGTGACCGGCCCGTGCGCGCTGTCGCGGTTGTGCGCGGTGAGCAGCACCTCGCCGTTCTTGCGCTCGATGGTCACCGCTCCGGTGCCGGTGCCCCGCATCAGGGTGTCGGCGTGGTCGAGCGCCTGGCGGACGTGGTCGGTGTCGAGGTAGTCGGTCGTGCCGCTGCGCGGGATGACGCTCGTGTAGTCGGGGAAGGCGGCGGGCACCTGCTTGCCCTGGGTCGGGCCGGGCTGCGTGTCCATGACCTCGACCTTGGAGCCAGCGCCGTAGGAGCGGTCCCAGGTCTCGCGCGCCGCGTCGCGCCTCTCCGGCTCGTGCATCGCCGCGTACTTCTCGCGGCTCTGCGCGTGCCCCTTGGGGTCCTGATGGCGGTAGATGGCCCCCTCGGTCTTCCCCTCGCCCTGAACGTCGTGGCCCTGCACCGGAATCATCGCCAGGCGGTGCCCGTCGGTGGCGATCCCCGTGTTTGTCTTGGGGTCCACGTAGTAGCCGTTCAGGTTCGGGCGGCTCTCTTCCTGGCTGGCGAAGGTGCCGAGCCGGCGGCGGGCCTGATCCGGGGTGAGCACCTTCGTCGTCTTGTTCCCCTTGGCGTCCCCCACGGCGGTGCGCACCCCCTTCGGTGCGGCCGCGTGCAGGGCGTGCAGGGCGTCCACGGCGGCCTGGGTGTTCCCGGCGGCCGAGCGGCCGGCCCGGACGGCCGCCGCGCGGGCGTGGATGCCGTTCTCGAGCCGCTGCTTGACCTCGTCGCGGGCGGCCTCGAAGCCGCCCGCCCCGCCCGCCTTCGTGCGCTCGTGCAGGTCGGCCGCCGCGTGCAAGGCCTCGTTCCTCGTGCCGGCGATGATCTCGGTGGGCTTGCCGTTGTCCTGCCAGACGCCCCAGCCGTTCGGGTGCTTGGCCACGAGCATGCTGCCGACCTGCTCGTAGTTCACGGCCTTCTCGCCGCCCTTCGGCGTGGTGCTTTTCTTCTCCGGCTCGAGCGGCGCGTTGCCGAGCCGCCGAGCCTCCAGCTCGTTCTTGTGCGTGTCGTTGTGGTCGGCGCCGGCCCCTACCACCTGCTTGAGCTGCGCGTCGGTCATGGCCTCGTGCAGGTTCAGCTTGTTCCCGTCGGCCATGTGCGAGTCGTACATGGCCGACGCACGCGCGACGTGCTCGAAGGGGAGCTCGCCCGTGCCCGACTTGATCGGCTTGCCGTCCGCGCCGCCGTTGTGGTGCGCCACGGCCGCGCGCAGCTCGCGCGCCACGTCCCAGTCGGGGCTCGACGCCCCCTTCCGGCCGCTGTAGCGGATCTTGTCGAGCATGGCCGACACGGTCATGTTGTGCATGTCGTCGGGGCTCGACGTGGCCGCGCGGAACTGGCCGCGCCCGGCCTTCTCGATCTCGCCACGAGAGCGGCCGAACTGGGCCACCCGGCCATCCTGGCCGACCTCGTGCCACTTGCCGTCACGCTTGAGGAAGCGGCGGCCGTCCGCGTGCTCGACCACGGGCGCAGACCACACCGGATCGGCCTTGCCGCCCTCGGCCAGCTCGTCGAGCGGCCCGTGCCCCATGGCCTGCGAGATCCGGTCGCGTCTGGAGAGCTCGGTGTACGCATCTCCGGTGAGCCGGTGGTCGCCGCTGCCGGCCTTGTCGCGCAGGGCCTCGATCCCCTCGGTGAGCGCCTGCTTGCTCGTCCCGACGCCGTGCTTGGGCTGCACCTGCTCGACCGGGACGCCGAGCGCGCTGGCGGTGGCGTGCCGCGCGGCGAGCTCGTTGTTGGCGTCCCCCATGGTGTAGCGGCCCTGGGAGTCGGGCGCCCCGGTGGCGAGCTTCTGCACCACCTCGAGGGGCATGTCGTGCAGGTTCGTACTGAGCTTCGTCCCGGTCTCGCCGAGCGCGTGGGCGACGCGCTTCGGCCCGGCGGCCATGTCGTAGCCGGACCTCTTCGTCGCCTCGACCAGGGCTTTCACCCCCGCCTCGAGCGGCACGTTGCCGACGTGCTGCCGGACGTGTCCGGGCAGGTCGAGCACCTTGCCGCTCTTGCTGATCGCGCCGGAGACGGCGCTCTCGAGCACGCCGCGCGAGCCCTGGCCCTGGGCGAACTTCTCGAAGGCCTCGGCGTCGTGGCCGTCCTTGCCGTGCGTGGCGTCGGCCAGACCGTGCGCGTACTCGTCGAGGCGGGCCAGGTACTTCTTGAGCGCGCCGGCCTGCTGCTGGTGGCGGGGCCTGTTCTTGTAGTCCAGGCGTGTCCCCGCGTTCTCGAAGTCCTGAATCATGCTGGCGGCACGCCCCCGCAGCGCGCCCGCTTCGTGCGGATCGGTCTTGTTCTTGACCGCGTGGGCGAACTCGTATGCGGCTTTGAGCGCGCTCTCGTACTTCTGGACGTTCCCGGCCGTGGCCTCGCCCTGCCCCGGGGCAATGGGCGCGGTCGGCATGGTCGGCGCGGACTTCGGCGCGGCCTCGACCTTCGGGGCCTCGCCGCTGGCCTGCTGCGTGGCCTTCGTGGCCGCGTGAGCGGCCTCGACGTGGTCCATGATGTCGGGGCGGCCAGTGCGGGCCGCGCTCTCGGCCCGGCTGTGCGCGAGCGCGGCGGAGGCGTGCAACTTGGAGAGATCCTTGTTCCCCGCCTCCATCGCCTTCAACGACTCGGCGTTGTGCCGCTTGGCCGCTGCCATGTGCTCTTCGGCCAGGTCGCGCCGGCTCTTCGGCATGCCCTCCGGGGGCTGCTGCTGCTGTGCGGGGTGCTGGTGTTCGGCGGCGAACCGCTCCGCCGCGCTCCGCTCAGGGAACGAGAAGCCGACCCGACGCACGTAGGCGCCGCCGAGCTCGCGCGCCCGGGCAGACGCGACCGGGAAGTGCTGATCGCCCAGCCGGTGCCCCAGGGTGACGACGTGCGTGTCCGCGCCCGTGACCGGGTGCTTGTCGGCCTTGATCGTGGCCGTCCCGAACTTCCCGTCCGGGGGCGTGTAGCGGTGTGATGGCGGCTCGGCCACCGCTCCGGCGCTGGCCGCCTGCTGTGCGGGCGCATCAGGCGCAGCGGGCGGCGTGACCTGCGTGGCGGCGGGCGCCGTCGCGGCCTTCGGATCGCCCGCCTTTGCCGTCGCCTCGTTCGCGCGCGAGCTCTCCATGGCCGCGCGCCCGGTCGAGGCGTTCGCATGGCCGGCGGCGACGTTGCCGTGGTGGTACGCGGCCACCGCATGCCCCTCGGCGGCGTCCCGGTGGCGTGTGGCCGCCTGCACATCCCCCCGCGCCCGGGCGGCCTTCTCGGCCTCGACGTGGGCCTCGTGCATGTCCTCGTGACGGGTCTTCGCCTGCTCGGCCTGGCTCTTGACGTGCGCCGCGTCGTCGCCACCGGCCGCGTTCTCGGAGACCGCGCCGGTGGCGTCACCTTTTCCCCGCTGTCCCTTGGCGGCCTGCTGCTCTCTGTAAGCCTTCTCGCCGGCTTCCATCTGCGCGTTCTCGTGGTCCTTCACCGCCTTGAACGCTTCGCGGTAGGTGTTGTGCGCGTCCGCGCTGTTGGAGTCGCGGTGGACGGCCCGCGCCGCCCGGCCAGCCGTGGCGTACAGGGCGGCCGCCTTGTGATCGCCAGCGGCTCGCATGTCACGCGCGGCTTGCTCGTGGCGCTCGGCGATCTCTCTCGCCATACCGACCGGGATCGACCGCTGTTTCCAGTCCAGGCCTGCATCGGCCGGCTCGGCCGCTCGCTCGGCCGCGGTTTTCTCGCCTTTCGCCTTGCGCTCCGCGTCGATGGCCTCGTTGTGGGCCATGTCCCAGTGATACCGGACGGTGGAATTGTTCAGGTCTTTTCCGCCGTCAAATGAGCCGTCTCGTCCGTTGTCCAGGGCCTCGCCGAACTTCTTGACGTGGTGCTGCACCCGCTCGCTCGGGTGATCGCCGAGCCGCTTCTGCATCTCGGCCCGCAACTCGGCCTCGTTCATGTCGCGTGGCAACTTGCCAGGTGGCGCCTTCGCGGCTTTGCCACCCCGTTTTTTCTGCGGTGTGTTCGTGGCGCTGCTGTCGTCGGCCTGTGCGGGCGCGTTGGCCTGCGTGGCCGCTTCCTGCGCCCGGCGGGCGCCCACGGTGGCCTCGACGGGCGGGGCCATGCCAGCCCGGGCGGCCTCGTGCAGGCTCTTCGGCTGGGGTGCGTCCGTGCGCGTCTCGGCGATCTCGACCGGGGCCGCGCCCTGACCGCTGTGGCCCATGGCCTGCGCGATCTCGCGCCGCAGGCGCATCTTCACGTCGTTGGGCAGATCCGCCGCCGGCTGGCCGGCCTTGCCTCTCGGGAGCGTGATCTGCCCGCCGTGCATGATGGCGATGCCGACGGCCAGCGCGTAGGTCTTCTCGGCCTTGTTCGTGAGCCCGTCGATGTACTTCTCGGCCTTGGCGCCCCGGGCCTCGCGGCCGGCCGTCATGCCCGCCTGCTGCTGCGTGGCGCGCTCGATCATCGCCTTCCACCCGTTCGACCCCTTGGCGGGCGGCAGGGCGGCCAGGGCCTCATTGTTGAGCCGCTGCACCTGGCCGACCACGGCCGAGGTGGCCCGCTCGCGCAGGGCGCGGGCGAGCACGCGCTCCATGCCAGCGGTCACGCCGGGTCGGTCGTCCTCGGGGAACCCGTGTTTCTCGGCGATGTCGTCCGGCATGGTCGGCATGGCCTCGTGCAGCATCTCTTTCATCCAGGCCTGCACGATCTGGTGCGCGTTGGCGTCGGTGGGCGCGGCGAACGTCCGGCCGTTCTTCGTCCGGTAGATCGACATGCCCCCGAACCGCTGCTCTTCCTTGAGGCCCTGCTGCAGGTCGGCCAGGCGGTGCGAGACGGTGTTCTCGACGAAATCGCGCAGCATGTCCCGCTCGTGCGGCTCGAGCTTCGTGTGCGAGGCGCTGCGGTCGCTGCCCGGCTGCGTGGTCATGGCTTCGGCCGCCTGCGCGTGCCGAGCTGCGGCTGCGCGGTGCTGATCGATCTTGTCCTTGTCGAACGTGGCCGCGTCGTGGCCGGCGGCCTCGAAGGCCTTGGCCCGGTGCAGGGCGGCGGCCTCGTCGTGGTCGGCCGCGCTGAAACCGGCGGTGGCCTTGTCCCAGGCGGCCTTCGGCGCGTCGTGGGGCGGCAGGGCCTTGCCGTCCTCCAGGGCCAGCGTGTTCGGCCCGTGGATCTGGCCCTGCTGGATCGCCTCGACGGCTGCGTGCCGGTGCTCGTCGGCGGCGGCCTGATGCTGGTCGGCCGCCTGCTCGTTCCCGGCCGCCTCGGCCGCCCGGGCGGCCTGCGCGTGGTGCGTGGCGGCGTCGGCGTGGTCGCGCGCCCCGAAGTCGGCCGCGTGCGCCTGACGCTCTTCCGGCGTGGCGTCCGCCGGGGGGATCGGCTGCCCGCTGGCCGTGGACGGCATGAGGTTGGCGGCCTCGTCCTGCAGACGGTTGCGCTCTTCGATGTCCCCCCGGGCGTGGGCCTCGCCGGCCGCACGGTGGATCGCATCGACCGCGACCGCGCGGTCCCCGTCGTTGTGCATGGCCCGGCGCAGCGTCTCGCGCCCGATGCCCTTGTCGGTCTGCACGTCGCCCGTGGGCGAGCCGTCTGGCTTCACCCCGCGCCAGGCCGTGCTGGTGCGCTCCCATGTGCGGCCCTTGCCGTCCACGACGCGCTCGCCGACCTTCACGTCCCCGGCGGCCACGGGCGCGCCCTGGTCGGGCTTGCCCGTCCCGCGCCGCTTGTCCGCGCTCTTCCGGGCCGCTTCCTCGCGCTGACGCTGCTCGTCGCCCGTGACCTGATCGGGCACGGCGCGCTTGTGCTCCGGCGGGCCTCCGGCGGCCTGCGTGGCGGCCTCGGCGGCCTTGGCCGCCTTCTCGGTGTCCCCGCCTTCCTTGTGCGCCCGCACGGCCGCCGCATGGGCCTCGGCGGCCTTCATCTCCGCCTGGGCGCCGGCCTTGTCCCCGGCCTTGGCCTTGGCGCGGGCGTCCTCGAGGTGTCCGCGCGCTGTGGCAAGGTGATGGCCTGCCTGGGCGTCGCTCTGATACCGGCCGGGAAAATGCTGCCGGTGTAGACGCACGATCTCGGCGGTGCTGGCCTCGCTCGGATACCAGTCGAGCCCCATGACGTGCATCAGGTCTTGCCCCATTTGCACAATGGGATCTCGGTTCGGGTCGAGCCCAAACGGCAGCTTGGTCGCAGGTGTCGCGCGCGTCGTCGCCAGCTCGCGGCCACCCGTAGTTTTCCCCTTCGCCGGTGCTGCCGGCTTGCGCACCGCCACCTCCGTGCCGGCCTTGCTCGGCTTGTCCTCGCCGCCGACGAGGTGGCGGGTGTGGGCGTAGCGCCCGGCCTCGCCCTCAAGGCGCGAGACGTGACGCGCGGTGCCGTGCTCGCGCGCGGCCTTGAGCGACGCCGCCAGACGCTTCGTGTGCTCGTCGATGGCGCTGGCGTGCTCCCGGTGCAGCATGGCCACGAACACCGCCGGGTCCAGGCTCTCGGTGTGCCCGCTCTCGTCGTGCTTGACCGTGAGCTTGCCGTTGGCGTCCCGGCCGGTGACGTGGAAGTGCCCGGCCTGCCCGTTGTGGGCCAGCTTGAACGCGCTGCCGACCTGCACCTCGTCCTCGTGGCCGAGCCCCTTGCCGCCGGTCACGGCGTAGAAGTAGCGCCACCCGCCTTTGCCGTCCGGCACCTTGCGAATGTACTTGTGCGTCGCGCCCTTCACGAGCTGCGACGACTGGCCGGCCCACAGGAAGGCGCCGAGCACGGGGGGCAGCGGCACGAGCCGCACCAGCGAGGTTCCGTCCTCGAGCATGCTCTTGCGCAGCTCGTCGTCGCAGACCGGCATGGTGAAAGCCAGCCCCGGCCGGCCCTTGAAGCGTCCCCCCCACGAGAATGCGGCGTTCATCAGCTTCCCTCGCGCTCGAAGCGGCGGCCCCAGGACCACCGTGCAGACGGCCGAGCGGGCAGCTCGGCCTTGATCAGCGGTTCGCCGCCCGACGGCGGCGGATTCTCGGTGCCGGTCGGCCGCTTGGGCGGCATCACGATCCCGGCCTTGTCGATGGTCCACCCGGCGGGCACCCGCACGAGGTGGCAGCCGCACCAAGGGTGCAGCGGGGGCAGGCAGGCCACCCGGTCGGCGCTCTTGCGCCGGAAGTTCACCGACGACGCCGGCAGCTCGGCCAGGCGGAAGATCCGGGGCACCCCGCCCTCGGTGTAGAGGCGCATGCAGGCCGCGCAGGCGGAGGGGGACGGCACGACGGCGACGAGCGCGTCCTTGCCGAACCGCTCGAGCGTGCGGTCCGCCCAGGCCTGCTGCATGGCCGTGTGCGTCTCGGTGTCCACGATCCGGTCGATGTCGCGCGCGTAGTCGCCCTCGAGCGCGGCCACGACGCGGCGGCGGATCTCGTTGCGCGACTCCCCGGCGGCGATGCCCTCGCCCACGGCCTGCGCGATCCGGCGGCGCCGCTCCTGCGCGAGCTCGCCCTCGCTGTCGATGGTGAGCGTGGCCAGATCGTCGCCGACCGTGTTCCCCAGGCCGACCACGCGCTGCGCGCCCCGCGTGCGGGCCTGCTCGGCCGCTTCCTGCCGCAGGGTCGGCCGGGGCGTGTCCTCGCCACCAGCGGGCGACGGAGGGGCCGGTGGCGGCTCTGGCGGGGGCTCCCCGCCCCCTGCCGGCGGTTCGTCCGGCGGAGGTGCGGCGGGCGGCGGGTCGGCCGGGGGCGGCGGCTCGGCCGGCGCGCCGAAGTCGAACGCAAGCTGCTCGGCGAGCTGGCGGGCCTCCGGCACGCTCAGATCGTCGGCGCTCTCGTCGTCGGCCAGGACCGAGCCGATCTCGCTGGCCCCGCCCAGGATGCCGAGCTGGCCGGCGGTCTCCATGTCGGCGTCGGAGATCGTGCCGTCCTGCCGCAGCCGCTCGAGCGTCGCCCCGTCGACCGCGTCCGGCCCGTAGAGCTCGACCGCGAGGGCCTTGTGCTCGTCGGAGACGATGCCGCGCAGGCGGGCCAGGCGCTCGGTCAGGGTGGCGCGCAGGCGCCCGAAGGCGCCGGCCACGGACCCCCACATGCCGCGCGCCGACCACGCCTTGACGAGCTCGTCCTCGCCGAACACCTCGGCGGTCAGGCGCGCGGCGATCCGGGCGTAGCGGCGGTTGAAGGCCTCCCGGCCGGCCTGGGCCAGCCGCGCGCCGACCTGCCAGCGCCAGTATCGTTCGGCCGCCGGTTCGTCCGCCGTGTGCTCGTGTGCGTCCGGTTGCAGACGCCCGACCACGGCCTTGATCAGCTCGTCGTCGGCCTCCGGGTCGCTCTTGAGCAGCGCCTCGACGAGGCCGGGCAGCTTGCGCACGACCTCGCCCGGCCGGGCCTCTCGGATCTCGACCAGCACGGCCGAGGCCTTACGTCTCGAGGCCGGCCACCGCGACGGCCAGCACGGCCGGGTTGGCGCCGGGGTTGGTGATCCACACACCGGCGAAGGCGCCCGTCTTGAGCAGGATGCCCGGGGCGCCGCTGGACAACGGGGCAACGGTCGTGGCCTCGCCGTCGACGGCGCTGGTGCGCACCTGCACCTCGCGGTCGGTCTCGATGTAGAGCAGCTTCGGCGAGCTGATCGAGCCGATGCCGATCTGCACCGTCTGCCCGGCTGCGACCTCGACCTGCGGGTGCGCGCTCGCCCGGTTCAGGGTCGAGTCGGAGATCCGCACCTCCCGGCTGGCGATGACACCGCGCCGGACGGCGGAGGTGTCCGCCGTCCCGAACTGCTGCGGGTTCAGGCCGAGATCGATGCCGAGCACCGTCAGGATCGCCACCGTTCACCCCCCATGGCCGGCGCGAGGCCGGCCGACGGTCACACGAGGATCGTCACCTGCACGATCAGGCCGGTCGCCGGGGTGGCGCCCGCCTGGATCGCGGCCACGTTCAGGTCGAACACGTCGCCGCTGTTGAACTTGATCGCCTTCTCGGCCGCCTCGTAGTCGGCGTGGTCGGTCTTGAGCCCGGCGACCTCGTCGTTGTTGTCGCCGTCCGCCTGCGCGAACGTCATGACCGCCGACTGGATCGTGGCCCCGCCCTTGCGGACGTTGCAGGTCAGGTTTCCGCCCGCGCCGTCGCCGCTCGCGGCCACCTTGAGGCGGCCTTCGATGCGCAGCACGCGCCCGGAGCACGGGGCCTTCCAGAAGCCGAAGGTCGCGACCGTCGGCGCCTGGACGGCGATGTCGAACGTCTTGATCCGGGCGTCGTCCAGGGTGCCCTGGGCGGCGAGGTCGGACGGGGTGCCATTGCGCTTCGCGAGACTCATCGGAGGTTCCCCCTCACAGGTTGATGGTGGCCGTCCACCGTGTATCACGGGCCGCGCTCGTGTGTGAAGCGGGCTCGGCCTTGATCAGCGACGTGTCGAACAGATCGGAGCCGCGCCCGGCCTTCCCGGCCCCGCCACGGCCCCGGCCAGACCGGGCGGGCTCGGCGGGCGCCTCGGCCGCGTCGGCGGCCTCCTGGCCGTCCTCCTGGCCCGGCTCGCCCTTGCCGCCGAGCAGCTTGGCGGCCGCTTCGTCGGCCTCGTCCGGCGGCACGGCGGCCGCGCCACCCGCGCCGTCGGCCCCCTCCGGCGGTGCGTCCTTGGCCTGCTTGAACTGCAGCCAGGTCGAGTCGAGGATGACCTGCCCCTCGCCGTTGGGCAGCGGCTTGTCGCCCATCATGGCCCGCACCTCGTCGACGTAGTGCGTGGTCTTCACGAGCGCCTGATTGCGCTCGCGCTCGGCCTGTTCGCTCTTCTCGTCGATGCCGGTGGGCACGAGCTCCATCTCCGGCCGCAGCGGGGCGACGATCCAGCGGTTGATCCACTTGAAGAGCGCGCGCACCCGGGGCCGCAGCCAGCGGGCGCGCGAGGCCTGGATTCTGTCGGTGGCGTTCTGCTGGCCGCCGATGCTGGCCGTCTGCCCGCTGTTCCCGTAGACGAAATTCATCTCCACGGGGTCGATGCCGCAGATCGCGCAGAGGATCTTGTTCAGGAAGTCGAGCCACTGCGAGAACTCCATCTCGCGGTTGTTCGCTCCCAGGCCGAGCCACTGCGCCTTGCCACCCCAGGCGATTGGCACCTTGTGCGCGTTGCCCACCCCGGCGATCAGGGCGTGGAAGTACCGCTCGAAACGCCGCTGCTGTTCCTTCGGCGGCTCGGTCTCGAAGTGCAGGACGCCGCGCACGTTGGCGCCCTGCTTGAAGTAGGCTTTGTTGTAACCGTAGCCGTACAGCCAGGCGGCGAGCACGTCGATCAACTGCTCGAGCACGCTGTACCCGTAACCCGCGTTCTCGATGTCGGTCAGCGGGTGCATGACGCCGAACATCATCTGCTGCCCGTTGAACGAGGCCACGACGTTGTCGTGCTTGTCGACCTGCACGTAGCGGGGGCTCGTCAGGTCGTTGTCGGGCAGGCGTGATCCGTCCTCGGGCGGCATGGCCAGCCGGATCGTGTGCGCCGGCCAGGGGTAGAAGCGGAACGGCTCGAAGCGGCCGCCGAGCTTCCACGCCGCCGTCGGCTCGATCTGCCAGCACATCGCGTCGAAGCGGAACGAATCCCAAAACGTCGAGCGCACCACGGACTCGAGATCGGGCCGGTTCACGAGCTCGGCCTCGTCCTCGTAGTAGCCGCAGTGCGTGACGAACTTCTGCATGCGCTCCATCTCCGCCCGCTCGGCCCTCGTCGGCGAGTAGCGGCGGTCCTTGCCCCGCATGCGCATCTCTTGCCCGGGCAGCGAGCGTTCCACCTGCGCGGTGCAGAACTCGGCCAGGCCGTCACACATCACGTTGCCGACGGCCGCAATGGGGGGCGTGCGAGCCATCCGGCGCAGCACGTCGAGGTCGATGCCGGTCGGGCGCTCGGCGTAGTCCCCGCCCCGGCTGGCGTTGTGCAGCGCGAGATCGGGATCGGTGACGATGCCGGCCGGCCCCTTGCCCCGGATCTTCGCCTTCGGCTTGCGCTCCGCGCCCGGGTTGTCGCCGTCGTCCGTCAGCCCGCTACCGCCGCCGCTGGCGGCCTTGGCGATCCGCTCTTCCTCTCGCCGCTCGAGCATGTCGAAGGCGAGCTCGCCGAGCTTTTCGAGAATGTCCATCACAGCTCCGCCGACCGGACGCGGGCGAGGAATGCTTCGGCCTTGGCCAGCACGTCACCGCCGTTGATCTTCCGGCCGCGATTCTGCGGGTCGGCCAGCCAGGCCCGCAACTCCCCGATGCTCATGCGCCGGACGCTCTGCACGAAACCCCGCCCGGTGTAGTGGGCGCGGAAGACTGCCAGGGCCTCGTCACGCGAGCCGAACCCCAGCATGACCTTGTCCTCGTCGTAGCGGCGCGTGGCCGGGTCCTGCGTGTGCACGACGTAGGCGAAGGGCTCGAAGCGGCCGGGGCCGACGAAACAGTCCACCGCGTCGCCGTCGGCGCCCTCGGTGGCCACGAACTCGCCGTAGTGGACACGCATGCGCGTCTCCCACGGTGTTCCGTCCGGGCTCGTCCCCCGGCGCGTCGAGCCCGCCGCGTTCTCGACCCGGATCTTGAGGCCCTGGAAGTCCACCGTGCCCTGGTAGGGGAAGGTGGCCCGGTTGCGCGCGGGCGCCGGGCCGAGCGGGTGCGGCGGCCGGGCGAAGGCGGCGCGCACGAGCTGCGCCGGCCCGTCCCCCTTCGTGAGCGGTTCCGTCTTCGGGCGCGGCGCCCGGGCGGGCACGATGGCGAGCTGTCGGGTGTCGCCCGTCGGCCCCGTGTCGTGCCACCGCTCCATCAGCTCGGCATCGGTCAGGGTCATGGGCGCCTCCCCGGCCGGATCGGCCAGGACGATGCGGTCGCCCTGCTCGGCGATGGCCACGACGTAGTGCCCGGCGTCGTCGTTGGTCTGATCCCGGTCGCCCCAGGCCTGAATGTCGAGGATCGGGAAGATCCCCCGGCGGACCCAGGCCCGCACCATGCCCGCCGTGGCACCCTGGACGATGCGCGCCTCGAGGCCGCTCTCGGCGAGGCCCGCGCGCACGTTCTCCGGCGTCGTGCCGTCCCGGCGCGTCGAGCGCATCGTGCGAGCGAGGTCGGCCTGCTTGACGCCGATCCCGTGCATGGCCAGCAGCGTTTGCGCCGCCGCCGGCCCGCACAGGTGAGGCTCTTCCTGCCGGATGCCCGCGAACAAGGTGCCGCCGGTCTCCGCCTTGTGCAGGTCGACGCCGCCCCGATGGTGGTGCGTCACCGCGTGTCGGATGCGGCGTGCAATCGGATCGGCCGGCGGGCGGTCGGGCAGCGGTGGCATTCCCTGCCGGATCTGACGGGTTGCTGGGTCGCGCACGGCCTTCTCGAAGCGGCCCCCCATCGAGCGGTAGATCGCGCTCTTCAAGCGCCAGTAGCGGTCGCCGCTGGCCTCGGTGAGCCCGTATTGCTCCACCACGCGGGCGTGCGCCGCCTGGGCCTTGTCCTCGTCGAGGAAGTGCGCGCCCTTGGCGAGCTGATCCGCCACGTCACGCCCCGGCCAGCAGGCCCGACTCGACCGCGCGCGCCCGGGCGCGTTCGACGCGCGCCGGATCGGCCTTCTGCATCGGCTCGCCCTCACCGCTGGCCGACGCCCCGCCGAGATCCATGCCGAAGTGATAGCGCAGCACGGCCCGGGTGTTGTCGTTGCGGAACCGCTGCCACGCGCCCTCGCCCGGGCTCCACTTGAAGCCGTGGCGCTTGAGCTTGGCGATGGTGTCCGCGTCCGGCTTGCCCGGGTAGAAGAGCTTGATCCGGTTGTCCTCGGCCGAGTCCTCGACGCGCACGTCCCCGAAGGTGTGCTCGCTTGAGGCCGTGCTCGTTTCCTTCGCCACCTGGCCGACGCGCCCCTCGAGACGCTTGATCTCCGCCAGGTTGTTCTTGAGCGAGTAGTCGGGGAAACCGATGCGGCCGGCGAAGTCGGGCTCGAAGAGGGCGCGCGCGCCCCGCTCGCTCATGCCGAGCGCGACGAGCTTGGGCACCTTGTCCTCGACCGTGCCCTTGGCCCGCACGATGGCGTTGGCCGCCTTCATCGTCTCCTGCGTGCGCTTGAGCTTGTCGAGCTTCGCCACGAGCTGCGCGTGCGCGTCGTCCCGGTCGGACGAGATCGAGGGCGGGTCGATCTTGTTCCTGATGGCCCGCCGCGCGCCGTTCATCCACTCCACGAGCTCGTCGAGGCGCTTGCGCTCGACCTCGTTGGCCTTGTTGTTGCGCCGCGTGGGGAAGTTGGACGGCCCGGTGATCATCGGCGAGAGCGTGCGCGACTGCGCCGACAGGCGGGCGTGCAGCCGCTTGAGGTAGCCGTCCCGGTAGCGTTCAAGCTCTTCCTTGAGGATCGCCCGCTTCTCCGGCGTGGTCGCGTAGCGCGTCAGGTCGGCCGCGAGCTCGTTCATGTGCGAGACGAACCCGGCCTGCTCCTGCTCGGCGCGCTTGTCCGGCGTCCAGCTCGTGCCGGAGTGCGCGGCCTGGGCGAGGCGGCCGTCGACCATCGTGCGGCTGACCTGCACGCCGAGCGCGTGCGCGGCCGGCGCCTCCGGGGCCGGGGCGGGTGGCGGCACGCGGGGGGCCTCGCTCGGCGCCCTGGCCGCGCCGGCCGTCGAGGTGCCGAGCATGGCCCGGGTGCGCGCCTCGCGCTCGGCCGCCACGAGCTTCGCCTCGCGGGCCTTGGCCGCCTCCGGCGTGTCCGCCGCCGCCGTGACCTCGATCCGCTCGGCCATGGCCAGCGCCTCGGTGCGCGGCCCGTCGAAGGCGCCGACCCAGCGCCCGCTGGCGAGATCCTGCTGCAGGACCGAGTGCACGCCGTTGGGGTTGCCGATGACCATGACCCGGCCGCTCGGCGAGTCGTAGACCGGGCGGCCGCCCTCGTCGTGGCGCTTCGTCCACTTCGCCGGTGCGGCTCCGGGGTGGACCGGCTGCGCGCTGGCGGCCGCCGGCCCAGCCGCTGCCCGCTGCGCCTCCAGCTCGGCGATCACGGGCTCGATGCGGTCCATGTAGCCCACGCCCTTGCGGCCCATGTCGTGCTCGATCTCGGCCTTGCTCTTCGTCGGGGCCGCGATGTGGGCGTTGGCCGCCTGCGACACCCGCTCCGCATCGGCCGTCTTGGCCTGCGCGGCCGGGACCAGCGTGTCGAGGCTTCGGCCACCGCCGTTGACCACGTTGACCCGGATGCGGTGGTGCGCGTCCCCGGCGGCCGCGTGCGCGCTGTGCGCGTCCCGATGTTTCTCGGCCCCACTGGAGTCGCCCATCATCTCGAGCGCGTCGGCGCGATCCCGATGCCACGCCGCGCGGTCGGTGTGCTTGTCGCGCTGCGCGGCGGCGGTCGTCGAGGCCTGCTCGGCCGTCGAAGCGGCGGGCGCTGCGGGCGCTGGCGCTGGCGCTGCGCCCCACTTCGCCATGAAGTCGCGCGCGGCCTGCTCGGTGCGGAAGGTGTGCGGCTGACCGCGCAGGCGGTAGCCGCCCCGGGCCTTGGCGTCCGCGTCCATCTCGGCCAGGCGCTCGGCCGGCACCTCGCCCACGGTGGGCGCCTGGTAGACCGTGGCGCCCGTGCTGCGCGTCGAGGCCGGTGTGACCTCGCCGAACCGGACGCCGCCGGACGGGGCCTCCGGGGCCGCAGGCGCGGGGGCGGCGGCGGGCGCCTGCGGGGGCGTGGCAGCGGCCGTACCGGCCTCGACGGCCCGCTCTCGCGCTCGCTCGGCCCGCTCCCCGCGCGTCGGCGTCGGGTCCACCGTGGCGCCCGTGATGGCCGCGCGCACGTTGTCGGTGGCCTCCGGGTGGTGCGAGCGGTAGATGATGGCCGCCTGGGCGGCCTTGTTCCGCAGCTTGCCCGCGATGGCCCCGGTGAAGGTGACGGTCTGATCGGGGTGCAGCGCGATGTCGCTCGGCTCCGCCCGGCTGGCCGAGCTCGACGCTTCGGCGCCCGACAGGGCCGCGAGGTTGTAGGCGGGCTTGCCGCCGTACACGGGTTTGCCGACCACGAGGTAGCGGCGCGGGCCACCGCCCAGGGTCACGACCGAGCCGACGTTCACCTCGGCCGGCGGCGACGCTGCGGGCGCAGCGGGCTTGTTCGCCGGAGCGGCCGGGGCCGACTCTCCGACCTTGATCGGCAGCTCTGGCACCTTGCCCGCGCGCTGCCGCTTGCCGTCTCGCTCCGCCTCGAGGAAGAGCGCGCGGTCCCAGTCCACCCGGGCGCTCACCCCGGGCGAGCTCGTGCCGTTCCAACCGTCGCCCCGGGATGTGCCGAAGCTGCGCCCCAAGTGCTCGACCCGGCGCTCGAACTCCAGGGCTTCCGGCGTCATGATCTGGTCGCGCTGGCGGAACGTGTTGTAGACGCTGTCGCCCTGCTCGCGGTACGCGGCCAGGAACTCGGGCCGGTAGACCTGAAACGGCACGTCCTGCGGGGTGACGTAGACGTTGCGGCCCCAGCCGTGGTCGGTGGTCACGCGGGCCGGCGCGCCGGCCGCCTTGAGGCGGGCTTTGATGTCCTTCCCGATCTCGGCGAGGCCCTGCCCCCGGTCGTTGTGGCCCTTGAACTTCCACACCCCGTCGCCGGTTTCCTCGTGAATGCCGGCCCCGTTGTCCGTCGTGGTCACCTTCTCGCGCCGGGCCTTGCGCTCGAGCGCCTTGGCCTTCAAGGCCTCGACCTGTTCCGGGGTCCGCTTGCCGCCCGGCAGCATGTCCTCGAAGTAGTAGGCGCTCCCGTTGCCCGTGGGCTGGTCGAGCACCGACGAGTGCAGCACGTAGCCCTTGTGCCCGTCGTCGTAGGTGATCATGTACCGCTCCGGCTCGCCAGAACGGCCCAGGACCACTTCGGTGATCTCGCCGTGGTGCTCGCCCGTGGCCATGTTGCCCGTGAACACCATGCGCTCGCCCACCTGGCCGATCCGGCGGCCCCTGGAGTCCACCTGCGGCGCAGCGGTGGCGCCCGGGCGGCCCGGCAGCGGCACGGTGTTCGACGGCGCGGCGCGCATGTCGCGCGAGGCCTCGGTGAGGCGCTGGCTCAGGGCGGGCAGGGCGGCCTTGACCGCCTCGGCGTCGCTGTCGGCGATGGCCTGCGCGTGCTCGTGCGCCCAGGCCCGGATGACCTCGTGCAGCTCGCCGACGCGGGGATGGTCCTTGAGGCCGGGCGGGATGATCTGCCCGATCAGGCCATCGACCACCCGGTCGACCTTGGCCTGGACGCCGGCCGACAGGGCGGGCGCCGCCGGCTCTTCGGCGGCCGCTGCGGGCCGGGCGCCCGGGAATGCCAGCACCTTCGCCGGAGCGGCCTCGGCGGGCGCGGGCGGGGCCTCGTCGGGCACCTGCCCGCCGGCCTCTCGGATCTGCCGTTTGAGGCCGGCGATCATGCTGTTGGCGTCGTAGAGCGCGCGCAACTTGGCCTCGCGCTTGAAGCGCGCCGCGTCCGCTTCGGCCGTGGCGAGCGCGGCGAGCAGGCGCTCGACCCGGGGGTCCTTGGCGGGCTCGACGAGGTGGCGGGTGTGGCCGTACTTGCCCGCTTCGGCCTCCAGGCGGGCGCGCTGGCGGGCGCTGCCCCGCTCGCGCACGGCGGCCAGGTCGCGCGCCATGCGCTCGGTGTGCTCGTGGATGGCCTGCGCGTGGCCCCGGTGCAGCATGGCCACGAACACGGCCGGATCGAGCGTGGCGGTGTGCCCCGTCTCGTCGTGCCGCACCGTGATCTTGCCGTCCGGCGTGCGCCCGGTGATGTGGAAGTGCCCGGCCTTGCCCTCGTGCTCGAGCTTGAAGGCCGCGCCCTCGACGAGATCTTCCTCGTGGCCGAGCCCGTGCCCGCCGGCCACGGTGTAGAAGTACCGCCACGGCCGAGCCGGGTTTCCGGTCGGCACGCGCCGCATGTACTTGTGCGAGGCCGCCTTCGCGAGCTCGCTCTCCTGACGCTCCCACAGGATCGCGCCCATGCCGGCCGGGATCTCGTGCTCGCCGCCCATGCCACGCACCCGACCGAGCAGGGCCTCGGCCTTCCGCAGAACGTCAGACACCACGCGCGTTCCCCTCGTCCGGCGCGGCGGCTGCGGCCGCGCGTTCATGTATTCGGCCGCCATGCCGAGCACGGCCCGGCTGCGTTCCTGGCTCTGGCCGTCGAGCAGGGGCAGCAGCTCGCGGCGCCAGCCGGGGCTACCCTGCTCGAGCACCCGCCGGGCGTCGGCCCGACGGGCCTCCGGCACGCCTTGAAGGATCGAGTCCAGCCGGGGGGAAGGGGCAGGCTGCGCGTAGGCCATCGCAACCGCGACCTCCGGATCGTCCTGATCTGCCGCCGGATCGGGGGACGGGGGCAGCGTTGACGGCTTCACCGGATGGTCGAGATCGAGACGGCCGCGCATCCTTCCCCCCGGGCTGGAACTCGGGCGCATCGTAACACGCGCCCCAGGAAGGGGAAGAGGCACCGCCGACCATCGCCGGGACCGGCCCCCGGGTGCGGGAATGCGCGCGTGCCGAAGCCGCGCACGATGGCCGACGGTGCCACGACATGATCGTCAACGAATCGGCCCGCCCTGGCTTGACGCACGGGCCGCTCGTCCTTCGTGAACCGCCGTCGGTGGGGGAACACCGGAGGTGGCGGCGGGCTCGGCACTTACCTCGCGTCGGAGACGCACACCCGAGGCCCGCGCCCCGTGAATGCCTCGACGGCGGATTGCCAGGCGTCTCGGCGGGGGAACTGCGGGCGGCCTCGCCCTGTTCGTGGGGTAGTCAAAGACCGGCGGGGCGGCGCAGCGACGGCGGGCACCCGCACTGCGCCGCCCCGGAACTCCGGGGACAAGGGGTGTCCGCGCGCAACTATGAGCGGGCCGCGCCAACCCGACAAGTGCATCCGACACGCAGCGTGCAACGTACTGAAATCACGTCGTTTGTACGTTTCTGCATTTTGTCGTTGCGTCGTTAGCGTGCCGCGCCTACTGTTGACCTTGCCCCGACTGCCGGGGCGGCGGAAGACCTATGGCAGGGAGACGGAAGATGCCCGGTTTCAAGTTGGTCGAAGGTGCTCACTACTTCTGCGACAACGGCGCCTGCTACTGCTCGGCGCACCTCGGCTACTCGGCCAAGACGACCGGCCGGGACATCAGCGGCCAGAAGATCCACCGCGTCACCAAGGCCGAAATGGCCGAGCTGGAGACCATCCTGCGCGGCCGCCCGGCCTGCGAGTCCTGCCGGGTGGCCCGCAAGTGAGCACCACGATCCGCATCGGCCTCCCCATCGTGGGCGGCGCCCTGCCCGCCGCCGCTCGTTCGCTTGGCGCGGCCGTGCTCGTCAGCGCCAACGCTCTCGCCCGCTACCGTGGGCGCGGCGTCGAGCGCGACTTCGCGGGCTTCCGGCTCTCCTGCCCGGATCTCGACGGCCTGGACGTGGCCCTCGACTCGGCCGGCTTCGTCGCCCACGCGCACTACGGCGCGTTCCCCTGGACGGTCGAACAGTACGTGGCCCTCGCCGCGTCGCGGCGGTGGGCGTGGTGGGCGCAAATGGACGCCTGCTGCGAGGCCGAGATCGCGGCCGACCGTGGCGCGGTCCGCCTGCGGCAGGCCGAGACGATCCGCCTGCTCGGCGTGTGCGAGAAGCTGGCCAGCGAGGCCGGGATCGAGCCGCCGATGCCCGTCCTGCAGGGGCGCACGGTCGAAGACTACGTCTGGCATGTCCAGCAGCTCGGCGCGCGCCTCGAGGGCCGCGCGCTCGTCGGCGTCGGCTCGATGTGCCGGCGCAACGTGTACGGGCCGGAAGGCCTGCTTGCCGTGGTCGATGCGCTCGACCGCGTGCTGCCCCCGGGGGTCCGCCTGCACCTCTTCGGCGTGAAGTCGAGCGGGCTCTCGGCGCTGGCCGCTCACCCGCGCGTGGCGAGCATCGACTCGATGGCCTGGGACACGGGCGCCCGGTTCGACAACAAGTTCGCCAGCCGCACGATGGACGTGCGGGTCGGCGCCATGGGCCGCTGGTACGGGCGGCAGGTCGAGGCCGTCGAGGCCGCCGACTTCTTTCAGCCGGGCATGTTCGGCCCGGGCGCGCCGGAGGGCATCGGTCAGGCGCACGAGGAATGGGGCGACCTGCTGGCCGCCGATGAGTGCGGGCTCGGCGAGGCAGCCTACTTCGCGGCCGAAGAGGCCTGCTGGGGCGCCGAGGCCTTCCGATGAGCGTCACGCCCGCCATGTGCCCGCCCGACGGCGTGCCGTTCGTTCTCGCCAAGGGTTCGCTCGGCGACGGCACGGCCGCCGACGCCCCGGTCAACGTCGTCGGACGCTGCAAGGAATGCCGGGCCGGCCTGCGCGTCTCCGGTGCCCTGCGCGGCTACGCGGGCAAGGACTCCTGGGGCGTGCGCTGCGTCTTCCAGCTCCCCGGCGGCGCGCTCGGCCTCGCCCACTGCAATTCGTGGGCGCACGGCCTGCTCGTCAACTGCCCGGCCTGCGCAGCGGCGGGCAAGCGCGATCCGCTCGGCAACCCGCGCCGGGTCCTACTCGCGCCGGTGCTCGGCCGGTACAACGCGAGCAAGAAGTGCGACGGCCGGTGCACCTCCGCCACCGGCCACAACTGCGAATGCCAGTGCGGCGGCCGCAATCACGGGAGCGACCACGGATGATGACCCAGCTCGACCTGCCGATCCCCTGCCAGCGGTGGCGCGCCCGCCGCGCCTCCTACCGCCCCGCCGGTGAGCCCATCGACCCGCGCCGGTACTCGGTCGAGGTGGTCGAGGAAGCGGCCGCCCGGGCCTTCGTGGTCGAGCACCACTACGCGGGCACCTTCCCGGCCGCCCGGCTCTCGGTGGGCCTCCACCGGGCCGGCGCGGGCCTCGTGGGCGTGGCCGTGTTCTCGGTCCCCATGCAGCCGAAGAGCGTCACCCGCCACGCCGGCCAGGACCCGGCCGCCGGTGTCGAGCTCGGCCGCTTCGTCCTGCTCGACGAGGAACCGGCCAACGCCGAGACGTGGATGCTCGCGCGGGCCTTCCGTCTGCTGCGCGCGGCCAAGCCGGACGTGCGGGCCGTGGTCAGCTACAGCGATCCGGTCGCCCGCGTGAGCGAGAGCGGCCACGAGATCAAGCCGGGCCACGTCGGGACCATCTACCGGGCGTTCAACGGCCGGTTCGTCGGGCGCAGCTCGCCGCGCGTGCTCGTCCTGGCCCGTGACGGCCGCGTGGTGTCCGGCCGGACGCTGACCAAGCTGCGCAAGGGCGAGCGCGGGGCCGCTGCCGCATACCGCACGCTGCTCGACATGGGCGCGCCCCGTCGCCTGCCGGGCGAGGCCGACGAGGCCTACGTCTCGCGCGCCCTGCTCGAGGGGCCGTTCCGGCGCATGCCTCACCCGGGCAACCTCGCCTACGCCTGGGGCCTGGACGAGGCCGCCAGGGCCGCACTGCCGGAGGCGCAGCCGTTCCCGGTCGCCGTCTGACCGCACCTGTCAAGGTGCGGAGAAATCCTTTCTCCACCCCCCGCAGGAGGCCCCATGCCCAACCCCTCGAAGATCCGCTCTCCCCGCTTCTGGCGGCGATGGTGCGCCGCTGGCGCGGTCACCAACGTGGACGGCGACCGCCTCGACTTCTGGATGCTCAAGCGGTTCCGGCCGCGCGTCCACGGCGCGCGCGCCACGGTGCTCGTGGACGGGAAGCCCATCGGCCACGCCGTCGGCTTCCGCACCGTGAACGAAATGCGTGCCGACCTCGATCTGGTGCCGCTCGAGGCCCCGCTCGGCGAGATCCTGCCAGTCGCCTTCACCATGACGTTCAAGCGCGTGCCGGACGGCCAGCCGTGAGCGCGCGCGTCGACCGCTGCCTGGGCGTGAAGCTCCTGCACCCGACGCGCTGCTGCGACGAGTGCCCATGGCGCCGCGACCAGCCGGCCGGGCGCTTCCCCCCAGCGCGGTACAAGGCCCTGCGCGGATCGTGCGAGCAGGGCCTCGCGCCGATGTTCGCCTGCCACAAGTCGCCGGAGGCGGAGCCGTTCGCCTGCGCCGGGTACGTGCTCGTCGAAGGCGGGCAGGGCAGCCCGCGCAACTTCAACCTCCGCATGGCCCTCGCGCGCGGCCGCTGCGACCCCCGGGCGATCACCACCGATCCGGCGTCCTTGTGGCCCAGTTTCGAGGCCATGGCCGCCTTCAACGGCTGCGACGACTAGAGGCCGAGCAGGTCGCGCAGCATCGCGCGCGTGATGTCGATGCCCTGCGTGAGCACGAGCTGGCCGAAGGCCGGGTCACACTCGACCACCCGGGGCGGCTCGACCGAGAGCGCGTTCCAGGCCTGCACCTGCTCGGCTCGGTCGGCCGGTAGCTCGGCAGCGGCCTCGCGCACCCCCTCGACGCCGTCGGGGTGGATGAGCGAGGCGTGGCGCCAGGTGACCGCGTGCACGTTGACGCGCGGGGCCACCGCGTCGCGCCGCTGCGTGCGCGCCGCCGACTCAGCCGCCCGGTCGGCCTCGACGAGCGCGGCGAGCTGGTCCTGCGGCCCGGAGGCCTGCGCCAGCGCGGCCAGGTGCTCGGCTTCCTTCCGCCGGGCCACGGCGGCCGGATCGTCGTCCTCGCCCTCGGAGAACCCGAACTCGGCGCCGGCCCGGATGGCCTGATCGGCGATCCACATGGCCATGACGCAGTCGTCGTGATTCCCGATGCCCTGCACCTTGCCGTCGACGAACCCGAAGTCATTGAGCTCGTCGAGCAGGATGTCGGTCAGCTCGACCGAGAGCGCGTCCCCGCGCGGGAACCGCCACTTGCCGTTCTCGATCAAGGGCCGCAGCGACGGCACGCCCCGGCGCAGCGTGTGCTTTTCCTCGCCGGTGCGGAACGGACGGACGGGCAGATCGGTGCGGCGCGCGAGCTGCTGCGCGAACAAGACCTGCATCTGATTCGACTCGATGAAGATCAGGTCGGCCCCGTAGCTGGCGTGCGCGTCCTTGATCCGCTGCAACTGCTCGTCGAACGACCATCCCTTGCCGCGCACGAGGTCGATGAGGTGGCGGTTTCCGTGCCCGTCCACGCCGACCACGAGGATCACCGTGAAGTCGGCCCCGACCTCGGCCGAGATCGCGAGGTCGACGCCCATGTAGACCGACCAGCCGGCGGCGGCGATGTCCGCCCGGGTCGGCTTGAGCCGGGCCAGGCTGTTCAGGGTCTCGGGGTGGCGCGAGAAGAGCTCGCGCGGGAAGAGCGAGGTCTCGTCGGAGACCGGGCGCAGCTCGACCTCCTGCACGTAGGCCAGCGCGTTGCTCTCGCGCTCGCGCCGGTGCCACTTCTCGTTGCGCAGCGCCGGCCACAGGTACACGTCGCGGCCGCTCTTCGTCCGCCGGTGCCCCGGGTACTTCCGATGCAACCAGTCCCCGCGCTCGCGCCCCCGTTCGTCCGCCCGCTTGGAGAGCGCGGCTAGGTCGGCGTGCAGGTCGTCGCCGTGCATCGGCGTCCCGATCACGACGAGGTGCGCGAACGCCGCCGGCAGGAGCATCTTGGCGACGGTGCGGTGCAGGAAGTCCTTGGATTTCTTACGTTCTACGCTGCTGTATTGGCTGTTGTCGCGCAGTGGATCGTCCACGACGATCCACTGGACGTGCGCGCCGCGAAACGACTTGCCGAACGTCTTGGCGACGAACTGCGAGCCGTTCTCGAACCAGATCCGCTCGGTGGTCCACGTCGTCTCCCACGAGGCCGGGATCAGCGGCGCGAGACATGGAAGCTGCGCCGCCGGGGGCATGGTCCACTCGACGCCGTACTCGTCGGTGAAGCTCTTGCCGTCCTTGATCAGCCGCATCAGGCTCGAGACCTGCCCCTCGGTGTTGCTGATCAGCAGGCCGAGCGTGTGCGGGTCGCGCCACGAGCGCCACAGGGGGAAGGCATAGGACCAGAACGAACTCTTGCCGTGGCCTCGCGCGGCCAGGAGCGCGAGGTGCGAGTGCTCGACCAGCAGCTCGCTCCACTCGATGTGATGCGGCCCGACCTTCATCCCGGCCGCGTGCCGCATCCAGTAGGCCAGCGAGTCGCGCTGTAGCTGCTCGTGGACCCCGCCCAGCAGGGCCTTCGTCGTGTCGTCCAGGGGGGCGGCGACGCCGCTGGCCTCCGCGTCCTCGCGGCGCAGCTTCCACGAGGCCAGGCGGGCGCGCTCGATGTCGCTGGCCTGCCCGATCCGGGTCAGGATCTCGCCCGCGCCGTCGTCGTCGAGGAAGCGCGCCCGGATCTCGTCGAGGGCCGCCTCCAGCTCGTTAGCCTGGCGTGCGCTCGGCGCGCGGAACGGGGTAACGCCGTCGTAACGGCGCGCGTGCTCGACA
>Ga0233425_10003979_pt1 | contig 25680 bp, 16 predicted proteins | sample Watercolumn_Towu_2_FD_181712 | JGI IMG/M metagenome (GOLD analysis project Ga0233425, IMG submission 181712) | Freshwater microbial communities from Lake Towuti, South Sulawesi, Indonesia - Watercolumn_Towuti2014_140_MG | ecosystem: Environmental > Aquatic > Freshwater > Lake | place... | reverse complement strand
GCCCTGGCCCCCTGGTAGAGAAGCATGCCCAGGCCATTGGCCGTGCGGCAGCCCGCCGCCTTGCCGGCCCGCAAGAGCGGTGTCTCAGCGGGCCGATAGATCATGTCATACACCGCCTGGGAGCGGAGCAGCGAGAACTGGGACTCCTCGAGCGGCAGCGCATCGTCCGGGCGCAGTCCCAACGACGTGGCGTTAAGCACGAGGTCCACGTCTTCTTGCGGAAATCCGGTCGTCACTTCGACGCCCTCGAAACGCTCCTTGATCTCGAGCGCGAGCGCGGCGGCTTTGCCCTCAGTGCGGTTGACCAGCCACAGGCGTTTCGCCCCGTCGCTGGCCAGCTTCAGGGCGGCGGTTCGGCCCGCGCCGCCGGCCCCCAGCACCAGCACGCGCGCCCCCGCCAACTCGAGGCCGACATCCTCCCGCAGCGAGCGCGTGATCGCGTCGGCGTCCGTGTTGAAGCCATGCGAACGGACCGGGCCCACGGGTGTTTCGGGGAATTCGCCCAGGGACTGCCAGAGGCCGTCGCGATTTTGCGCCTTGAAGCAAATGGTGTTGACGGCGCCCCACGTCCTGGCGGAGTCATCGAGAGCATCGACCATATCCATAGCCAGCACCTTGTGGGGCACCGTAAGGTTCAGGCCGATGAATCGCATCGTGAGCGCCCCGGCGACGGCTTGGCACAGGTCCACCGGGCGGACCTCGAAAGCCAGGTAACGCCAATCCAGTCCCAGGTGGGCGAGGCCGGCGTTGTGCATGGCGGGTGAGGCCGAGTGCCGGATCGGCTGGCCATACACGGCACAATAGCGCGTGCTGGCGGAGATGGGTTCGCGGGGCGGCTCAGGCACGCCGCGGTTGATAGCCGGACCCGCCAGCGTTGCCAAGTCCTGAATCCGGGCGCCGTTTGCGCACCAGCGCGCCCGTTGGGCACACCTCGGCGGCGCGCAAAGCGGACTCGTGCAAGGCGATGCTGATCGGTTCGGAGAAGGGCGCCGCCACTCGGGCCCCAAACCCGCGCCCTACGATCGTCATCCCCAGGTCCGCTCCCGGGCGTCCCGCCACTTGCACACAAGCCCCGCACAGAATGCACTTGCCTGCCTCGAAAACGACCTCCGGATGACTCGTATCGCGGTGAAACCGGCGGTGCACCCCGGCGTACCCGGAGGCGTCGGCACCGTACTCGGTGGCATACGCGCGCAACTGGCACGCCGTGGCTCGACCGCAACCGCAGCCCAGGCAGCGCGCTGCCTCGGCCCTGGCGGCAGCGGCCTCGAAGCCCAGTTCGACCTCCGCGAAAGAGTGACGCCGCGGCAACGCTTCGAGCTCGGGCATGACCGTCCGAGCCGTCTCGGGGATTCCGCGAAACAACTCTGCCAACTCAATGGTGTCCAGTTTTTCCATCGTCACGTTCAGCCCGGTCGGCAGTCCGACCACGGGCGCACCGTGAAGGAACTGATCGATCGAGGCGGCCGCCAGTTTGCCCGCGGCCACCGCGCGCACCGCCAAATCCGGCCCGGTCACACCGTCGCCGCCGGCGAACACGCCATCCAGGGCCGTTGCCAGCGTCCTGGGATCGGCGGCGATCCCGCGCCGGGAAGTTGCCGCCTCGCCGACCAATGCGGCGGGGGCTTCCACGGCTTGACCGATGGCGGCAATGACACGCGTGGCGCGGACCGTGAACTCAGAGCCGGGTTGGGGGATGGGGCGCGGGCGTCCGCTTTCATCCGGTGGCCCCAATTCCATGCGCACACAGGTCAGCCGCAGGCCGTCGGTTGCGCGCTCGAGGCGCACGGGCGCGACGAGGTAATCCAGGGTGATGCCCTCGGCCTCGGCGGCGTGGACCTCTTCGGGGAGACAGGGCATCTCCGCGCGGGTACGCCGGTAGAGCACGCGCACCGAGTCCGCGCCGAGCCGGACGGCGCTGCGGGAGGCGTCCATGGCCGTGTTTCCGCCGCCCACGATCACCACCTCGGGTCCGACGCGCGGTGGCTTGCCTTCGGCGACCTGCTCGAGGAACTCCAGCGCTGGCAAGGCGAGCTCTTCTCCGGGGCAGCCCAGCCCGCGCGAGGCCTGGGCGCCCACCGCCAGAAAGACCGCATCGAAGCCGCGCCGCAGCTCGCCGAGCGTGAAATCACGCCCGAGCTTGCGGCCTGGCCGAAACTCACACCCCAGTTCCGTGAGCACGTTGATTTCCCGATCCAGAACCGCTCGCGGCAGCCGGAATTCCGGTATGCCATAGCGCAACATGCCGCCGGGCTGATCGTGCGCGTCGAAGATGGTGGCCTGGTGGCCCCGCTGGAGGAGATGAAATGCCGCCGCCAGACCGGCTGGTCCCGCACCCACAATGGCGACGCGCTTGCCCGTGGCAGGGAGCTTTGTGGGCAGGGCGGGGGCGGCGCCGTTGACGCCGCTGTCGGCGGCGAACCGGTGCAGGTTCCGAATCGAGAGCGGCGCCTCGAGGTCGCCCCGGCGGCACCGGCCTTCGCACAGGCGCGGGCAAATCCGGCCCAGCGACGCGGGTAGCACGAGGGCATCGCGCACGATCGCGGCCGCGCCCGTGTGGTCGCCCACGGCCAGGCGAGCCGTGAAGCCGGGAATGTCCAGGTGGGCGGGGCAGGCCGTCTTGCAGGGCGCCTGGCATTCGCCCGTGTGATCGGAGAGCAGCAGCTCGAGGGCCATGCGGCGCATGGCGCGGATGTCGTCCGCCTCCGTGATGACGGCCATGCCGGTCGCCGCGGGAAGACCACATGCCGGCACGTAGCCGGGGCGTCCCTCGACGCGCACCAGGCAAAGTGAACAGGACGTCGAAGGCCGGAGGCCATCCACCTGGCAGAGTGTCGGAATGCGCAGGCCCAACCGTTGGGCGGCCTCCAGGACGGTAGTCCCGTCCTCGACCTCGATCCCCCGTCCGTCAATGGTGAGCCTGGCCGGCATGAGATGTCGCGCACGCGCCCCAACCGTTCCACGCCTCGAGCGTCGATGCCGCCGATCATGCGCCGACATAAACCGCGGCACTGCTTACTTCACTAACGATTATGGCCGGCGGCGACGCGGTGTCGAGAGAAATCTCGCTCCGCGGAGCGGCGACAGCTTGTCGCCGGTGACCGCCGACCAACCGCCGCCTCGATCGAGGCCGCGCTGGCGCGAGCGTTCCAGCGCTACAGCCGCTTGATGAAGAGGTTGCGGAACGCCACAGGGTCGTTGTGTCCCGCGAAACCAAAATGCCCCGACGTGCGGTCCTTGCCGGGGTGCGCGCTGTTGTGCATGTACTCCTTCACGGTCGCGAGGTCCGCATCGAGGATGAGCGTGCCGTTGAGTTCGACCTTGATCTTCGAGCCTTTCACGGTGACTTCCTGGAAGTTCCACTGGCCCGTGGGACGCAGATAGCCGCGGTGAGCGGGCACCATGCCGTAGGCCGAACCGTGGTACTGGCGGGGATCAAGGTCCTTGTACTGAGCGTCCTCGCTGTCGAGCACCTGGAGTTCGCACATGCCCCCGTAGGCGGTGTCGCCTGAGCCCGGGTAGCGAATGGCCAGACCGTTGTTGCCGCCCGGCGGCAGCTTGAATTCCAGACGGGCCATGAAATCGCCATATTCCTCCTTCGTGTAGAGGGTGCCGCCCTTCTCGGGCTTGCAGCGGATGGCGCCCGCCACGACTTCGTATTCGCTCAGCGGTCCGGCCCAACCCTCGAGGTCGCGGCCGTTGAAGATCGACTGGAAGGCGGCATCCTGGCCGTGGCTGGCAAGGATGCTGTTCGCCTCGTCGGCGCCGATTTCGCGCAGATAAATGTCACGCCAGCGAATCTCGCCCCCGTGTGTTTGAAGCTGGATCGGACCTTTGGCGGGCACGGGAACCTTGCGATCGTAGTAATTCTCGAGCAGGGCATGGTCCACGACGAGCTTGCCGTTGAGCCACACGCTCACGCGCGCGCCCACCATGAGAATTCGGAATGCGTTCCATTCGCCGAAGGGCTTGTCCGCGAGCACGAGCGGGTCCTTGCCGGGCGCCCCGGGACTATTGTTCCAGAGACCGCCGGAACCCTTGTCGCCGCCGATCGAGAACTTGGCGGTCTCGGTCGAGTCCCAAATCTGCACCTGGGGCACGCCGCGCAGGTAGATGCCCGAGTCGGCCTTGGGGACGGTCTTGTACTGCACCAGCAACTCGAAGTCGCCGTAGTCCTTTTCGGTGGTGGCGTAAGCGCCTTCGCCGTCATTGACCAATTCGTCGCCGCTGGCCCGCCAATGGGCTTTCATGGTGGTGTTCCACTTCTCGATCTGGCTGGCGCGTTGATCGGCAGGCAAGGCAAGGAGTTTCCGATGGTCGAAGGTGTCGCCACCACGCCACCCGGCGAGGTCTTTACCATTGTAAAGGGCGGTGAAGCCTGCGGGGGGGCTGGGTTCTCCGCGCAGGGCATCGGCCAGGCCGAGCAGGGCAAGGCAGCCGGCGAGCCGGGCCAGGTTCAGAGACAGGTCACAGAAGAGTGGGGACGTGGATTTCATAGATGTCACGCGCTACATAGCCGGTCGGCCCCGGCGGGTCAATGCGGGAGAGTGGCGGGGTAGCGGGGGGTGGCGGGAGCGGCATCGAGCGAGGGAGGAAATCGGACGTCCTGCCGATTAAGAAATCGGCGACTTGTCCCGCCGTAGTCCCGCTGCCCCACTTTGGCGGGACGAAGGAGGATACAGCAGGTTACGAAACCTGCGTTACGAGAGTCCAGGGCGGTCGCCCTGGTCGTACCGCAGACTTCCAAGTCTGCTGTGTCGCAGGCCTCCGAGCCTGCGGCGTGACCGGGGGAATGAGATTTGAGCCGACTGACGTCGGCTTCTACGGAGTAGCATCCGCCTTCGTCCCGCCAAAGGGATCGATCAGTGCGGGACTACGGCGGGACAAGTCGGACGTCAGTCCGATCTTCTTTGGCCGCCCTCCGTTGCACCGCCTTCGCCGGGTCGCCGCATGAGGGCGAGGTAGAAGTCCTCGAGCGTCTGCGCTTCGGGCGCGATCTCGAACACGGGGATGTCCATCGCTACCACCTGCCGGACCACTTGGTCCGTCGTGGCGCCCGGCTGAAGGGTGATTTGGCGGCCATCGCGCGCCTCGAGGATCAGACCCGCCGCCAGCAGCGCCTTGGTGGCGCGCTCGAAATCCCCCACGTGCAACCGGACCAGGGCGCGCGAGCGCCGGATTTCGGCCAGCGCGCCTTCAAAGAGCTTGCGGCCTTCTTTGATCACCGTGATGCGAGTGCAGAGTTGCTCGACCTCGCTGAGCAGATGCGAGGAGAGCAGGATGGTGAGGCCCAGCTCCCGGTGCAGCCGCAGCACCGTCTGGCGCATCTCGTGGATGCCTTCGGGGTCCAACCCGTCGCCGGGCTCGTCCAGGATGAGCAGTTCGGGCCGCGGCAGCAGCGCCTGGGCCAGGGCGAGCCGGGCGCGCATGCCGTGCGAGTAGGTCCGCACGGCGGACTTCTCGCGCCCGGTCAGGCCGACCCAGTCGAGGACCTCGCGGAGGCGGGCGTCGCTGGTCCGGGCCGTGTAGTGGCTGAGGATTTCGAGGTTCCGCCAGCCGCTCAGGTAATCGTAGAACTGCGGCGTTTCGAAGATCGCCCCGACCTTGGCCAGCGCCAGCGGCCGGCGACGCGTCACGTCGTGGCCGCAGACGAGCACCTCCCCCGCAGTGGGCCACACCTGGCCGAGCATCATGCCGATGGCCGTGCTCTTGCCCGCGCCGTTGTGGCCGAGCAGTCCGAAGATCTCACCGCGCGGCACGTCGAGCGTCAGGTCATCCACCGCCAGGCGGTCGCCGAACCGTTTGGTCACATGGTTCAACCGGATCATCGCCGCCTCATTCCCGTCGGCCGAGAGCGCCTTCCATCACCAGCAGGTTCTTGATGTGCCCGTCGGCGTAGAGGTAATTGACGCCCTTCTTCTCGCCGCGCGCCTTGTGGAAGGACTCCTTGTCGAACACGAGCGGGACCTCGTGAGCCTGGAACCGCAGCTCGATCCCCAGCAGGTTCACGTCCAAATGCTCGGCATCCTTCCCGTTGAGCAGCACGTTCCACGAGTAGCTCGAACCGGTCTGGAGGAAGAGCTGTTTCTGATCTGACGGGCACTTGAGCACCTGCACCGAGCCTAGATGGTTCGAGAGCACGCTGTCCATCGCCGGCAGCGCGTTCGAGGCCGCCGCCGCGTTGGTGCCGCGGTCGTACATGATCGGGAGCCGGTTGTTGTTGTCCTGGGTGTAAAGCTGCAGGGCGATGCCGATCTGGCGCAAGTTCCCCAAACAGGCCGTCGAGCGCCCGGCTTCCTTGGCCCGGCTCAACGTGGGGAGCAACAAGCCCGCGAGCAAGCCGATGATGCCAATGACCACCAGCAACTCGATGAGCGTGAACGCCAGCGCCTCGGCGCGGCGCGCATCAGCGCCCGCGGCTGGCTCACTCTGGCTGCTGGCGCCTGGGCGTGGCATTGATCGTGCCGAAGGGGGAGGCGCGGCTCCGCCGGTCATTCCCGCGGGCGCGTGCGCAAGAGCGCGCCGCTTTCCATGAACCGTTGCAGCTCGTCCAGCAAGGGGGCGACCTCGGCCTTGGTCTGCGCCGAGCTTTGGCTGTAGAACGACTTGAGTCCCAACACGGCCACCTTCTGGCGCAGCTCCTCGCTGAGGACCGGCGGGCCGTTCGTGCCCGGTCCGCCGGCAGCGGCAGGGTCTTGCTCGGCCAGTTGGTCGCGCGCCTCCCGCAACCGTTTCAAGGCGTCATCGATCACCTTGCGCCGCCGGGCCTCGGGCAGTTCCTCGAACGAACCGAGCATCTGCTTGAAGCCGGTGGGCAGAGTGGCGTCGATGAACTCTCCCTTCTCGGGCTCGGTCATCACCGCGAACCAGCGCGACCACTCGCGATCCAGGCGGGCCACCCGGCGTTCTTCGATCGGGAGGGCGTTGAGCTTCTTCGCCAGGTCCCGCAGCGCCTTGGCCCGGGCCTCGGGGGACAACTTGCTCAGGTCCACCTCCCGCAGATAGGCGCGCACCCTTTCAGCGGTCACCCGCGAGTTCCTTGCCAGGGCATAGCCGCCCCAGGCGAGCAGCCAAACCAAAGCGACCCACAGCGCGGCGTAGAGAACGGGTTTTTGACGCTGACTCAGCATGACGCACAAGGTAGGCCGCCTTGACTCATGGCGCCATGCAAAAATGATTTGCGGCGGAGTTGGCGAACGGCGTTGCCGACTTGAGGCCGTATCTCCGATCGGGCGATCAAGAATGCATCCAACTAATGATGCCTCCCTGTGCACTTGAACGCACACCGGGCTTGTGTTTTTTCTGGCATCTGCGACACTTTCGCACGGATCACACCATGAAGACGGTCCTGCTAATCGATGACGACCAGGTGTTCCGCAGCTTGCTCTCCCAGGCCTTGGCGGCCGAGGGGTGGAAGGTGCTGGAAGCCGAGGACGGGGAAACGGGGCTGAGCCTCGCGTTGGTTCATCGCCCGGCGGCGATCTTGTGCGACCTGCTGATGCCCCGCGGGAACGGTTTTCAATTCTGCCGGGCGCTGCGCAGTCACGAGGGACAGGTCGGCCGCCCGCGGATCATCGTCACGACTGGCAGCGGCTACGCGTCGGACCGGCGCAACGCGATGGAAGCCGGGGCGGACGATTACCTCGTCAAGCCCATTCGCACGGCGGACCTGTTGCAGGCTCTGGCGGGGGCGAGCGTTGCCGAACCCCCGGCGGCTCGCGACACCACCGCGCCCCAACCCGCGCGCCTCCGCTTCTGGGGCGTGCGCGGTTCGATCGCTACGCCCGGTCCGGGAACGCTTTATTACGGCGGCAACACGGCCTGTGTCGAGGTGCGCAGCCACGGGGAGATCATCGCGCTGGACGCCGGCACCGGGATTCGCCCGCTCGGGCTCTCCCTGGTGAAGGAGTTCAAAGATCAGCCGATCCAGGTGACGGTGCTGGTTTCCCACACGCACTGGGACCACATCCAGGGCTTCCCATTCTTCACGCCCGCCTACAATCCGCGGAACAAGATTCGGATCCTGGGTTATGAAGGCGCGCGGCGCGGCCTCGAGATCACGCTGGCCGCGCAAATGGAGAGCCCGTACTTTCCCGTGAGCCTCCAGCAAATGCCGGGGAACATCACGATCCAAGAGCTGCGCGAGTTGCGGTTCACCGTCGGCGCTTTGCCCGTGCAGGCCACGTTCCTGAACCACCCCGGCATCTGCACCGGCTACCGCCTCTTCACCACCGGCGGATCGATCGCCTACCTGCCGGACATCGAGCCTTACCACCGGTTCAACGCCAGCGGCGGCGGCGGCTCCGAGGACACCGTGATGTTCCAATACGCCCAGAGCCAGGACCAGCGGCTGGTCGAGTTCCTGCGCGGGTCGGACCTGCTGATCATCGACAGCCAGTTCGACGCCCAGGAATACGAGGCGCACGTGGGCTGGGGCCACAGTTGCGTGGACGACTCGGTGCGGCTGGCGATCAAGGCCGGGGTCAAGCGCCTGTTCATGTTCCACCACGATCCGGGGCACGACGACGCGAAAATCTCCGCGATGCTCGAGGGCGCGCGGGCCGTGGCCGCCGCCGCGGGCGGCAACCTGCAAGTCGAGGCGGCCAGAGAGGGATTGGAAGTGGTTTTGGAGCCAGTGCCGCAGCCGGCGGGCGCCGAACCGGCGGCGCTGGTGGCCGAGCCGTGATGCGGTTAGGGGCAAGAGCAGCTAGGAGTTATGAGTTATGAGAACGAGGGACTACAAGCCTCCCGCGTTCGTAGCCCCTCCTTTAGGAGGTCACTCTGCCTTGCCCCTCGCCCCTAGCCCGCATATTTCATAACCGGATCGGTTCTGAGCCGGACCGGGATCAGTTTCCGGTATCTGGGCTAGAGACTTCCGAGAAAATCCTGCAAGGTCCGTGCTGTCACCGCCAGGCGAAGCGCACGCCGCGACGCCGGTTCACCCGATAAGGACCGAACCCGTTCGGCTACCGGGTCGGGACAAGCTCCGAACCGGGCCTCCAGCGCGTCCAGCACGTCCAGGCGCCGGGCCTGATCGAAGCCCTCCTGACGGCCTTCCTGGAGGGTAGCCAGGTGTCCGGCGTGCCAAACATAGGCATAATAATCGCCATCAAAGCCGCCGGCCAGCTCCAGTGTTACATCCACATCGGCCAAAGTTCCGGTCTGGCCGCTGACGAAGGTGGAACTGAGCAGACCGCTGTGATTGTCTGGAATGTTGAGGCCGCCGGACACGCTGGTTGCGGCGCGGGCCGGGTCCGCGCCCAGGACCATCGCAGTCAGATTGATGCCGAGAGCATTTTCAGAAACCGCGCCCGGCTGGGATTCAGATTGGAGGGCATAAAGCGCTCTTGGTTATGGATTATGGGTAAATTGTGCGGTAAAAAGCCCCGTCGGCGGGCGGATCGGGATCCACCAGAATAGCTATGCCCTCTGGACCCACCGCTGCCTGTCCAACCGTCGTCCAGACTGGCGAACCCAGCGTTTCTGTCCGTTGCAGCCTGTAGGTGAGGCCGACGGTCCCGGCGAAGCTCGATTGCAGCCCTTCCGGGGTTAGCGCCAAAGACAGCATGTTGGCGGCCGCGGCGCCGGGCGGCACGACAGTTACCAGAACTTTGGCGGTGGCCGTGCCGCCATGCCCGTCGTCAATTGTGTAGCTGAAACTATCATCGCCGACATAGTCGACTCTGGGCGTATAGGTCACGGTGTCGTTGGAAAACGACACGCTGCCGCCGTTGACGCTGGGATTGTCCACGGCAGCGAGCGTCAGGGGGAACTGCTCCGGGCTGCTGGCGGTCAGCAACAGTTTGGCGACCGAGAACACCAGCGGGGTGTTCAGAGTGGTCGCCGCAAAGGTAACCAGGGCTGTTGGCGGATGGGTTATTGTGAGCAGCGCGCTAGCCGTGGCGACGCCGACGGCATTGGAAACCAGCACGCCGTACGTGCCCGCGCTGGAATCTCGCACTTGGCTTAAGATGAGAAGGGAGTTGGTTTGACCGTCCAAATCCGTGCCATCTTTCTGCCACTGGTAAGACAAGGGAGGGCTGCCCCCGGCCACAACGCTGAAGGCCGCGTCGGAATAGAGCGGGGTGGTTTTATTGGTAGGCGATTGGGTGATAACGGGAGGCGTGAGCACGGTCAGATCGGCCTCGGAGCTGTTCGTCGCACCGTTCACCACCACGGAGTATTTTCCTGAATCGCTCAAGGCCGTTCCCGTCAGAGTCAGCGTGGCGTTAGTCGCACCGGCCACTGTGCCGCCATCCCGCAAGTCGCTCGCGTCTTTCCGCCATTGGTAGGTGAACGGACCGGTGCCGCCCGCGATCACCGAGAAAGTCACGACCGATCCCTCGGCGGTGAGGCTCTTGGCAAGCGATGTTTTGAAATGGAGGAAGGTGTCGAGGCCATAGATTTCCGCCCGGCTGTTGTTGAGCGAAGCGACAAATAACCGATTGAACGCATCGAGGGCCAGCCCTGCCGGCGTGCGGAATTTGCCGGTTTCTTCGCCAAAGCCGCCAATCTTCGTCAGGTAAAGCCCATTCGTGTCGTAAACACGAACGAATCCCTGGAAGCTGTCGGCAACATAGAGGCGCCCCTGGTTATCGCCTGAGATTCCCTGCGACCTGCCGCCGGCGGATCCCAAACCCATTCCCATTTTGGTTACCAACGTAAATTGGCGAAGGTATCCGCCCGCGCGATCACAGACCTGAACGCGGTCGTTGTTTTGATCCACGATAAAAAGCTCGCCCGCCGCGCTCAGGCAAATCCCGGCAGGGAAATCAAACGCATTGGTGCCCGCGCCCTGGAAGCTGAAATCGAAAACGCCATTCAGATAGACTTTCACGTTCTGGGCGGCGCTGTCGGTGACATAAACCCTCGTTCCGCCCGGACCCGGATCCAGCGCGATAAAATTGGGGAGCGCGAATTCCCCATCACCACTCCCCAGCTTGGAGAGCAGATTCCATTGGTCGTCGAAGACGGAGACGCTGCCGGTCCTCTCCTCCGCCAGGTAGATTCGCCCGTCACCCGCCACGGCCAACCCGAGCGGACCGGCAAGGCCCGCCTTGACGAACGCCACCCGGCCAAAAGCGTCAAACACCACCACACGGCCCGCTTGCGGCTCGCAGACGTAGAGATTGCCAAGCGCATCCGTGGCAATCCGCGCCGGAGCCTGTAGCAACTGCGAATCGGCTCCCAACGAAGTTGCGACCGGGGCTGCCGCCCGGCTGGCTGGCGGCCACAGCATAGCCATGAATAACGGGAGCGTCACGATCACGCGGCGAAGGCTGGTCCAGATTGGAGGGGGACAGAATTTCATGTTGTCACCTCGGCGGTGCTGGGTTTGAGGTTCAATTTGCGTTTGAGGAAGTTCTTGATGCGTTGGACCGGGCATTTGCTTTCGAGGTTGAAGACCTCAGCGGCATCGGTCACACCTTCCGGCATTTCCAGCCCCGCCATCTGCTCCTTCAGATAGGAGTGTTCCATGAGCAGTTTCATGAGTGATTTCATGAATGCCTGCTTCCACGCGGGCATCGAGTGAAACTGCTTCATCTTGTTGAGGTAAAAATCCCGGAAGCCGCGGAACAATTCGGCGCGCACCTCGTCAATCGTCATGTTGACCGGTTTGATGACCGGTTCGACGAGGTTGTATTTGCGGTAGTCGCGCGTGGCGACGTGGTCTTTCACGTCCTCGTAGAGATCGGCGTAAGGCCACGGCGTGAGGGCGAGGAAGAACGCCATGTCGGGATCGTAATACTTCGAAAGCTCGACGGTCCGACGCATCTCGTCGCGCGTCTCGTTGGGCGTGCCCATGACGAAGGACGTCTCGGAAATCATGTCGTGGCCGTTGATGAGTTCGATGGCGCGCTTGCCCTGCTCGACCTTCGCGTCCTTCTTGTAGAGATCGAGCGTCGCCTGATTGGGCGATTCCACGCCCACGTAGATGTGCTCGATGCCGGCTTGGCGATAGCGCGGCATCCACTCGGCGTCGCGGACAATGTCGTCCACGCGCGTTTCGAGAAGCAACGACGTGCCGACCTGCCGTTCAATGAGCAGATCGAGAATTTTCTTCCAGCGGACGCGGTCGAGCGTGGGGATTTCGTCGGCAATCATCGCCACGTTCACCCCATAGCGGTCGCGGAGCATCTCCAGCTCTCCGACGAAATGTTCCGGCGTCACGCCGCGCCAGGATTCCTTCCAGAACAGGCGTTGCGAGCAGAACGAGCAATGCTGCTTGCAGCCGCGCGACGACGACACGATGGCGAGCGTCGAGCCGGGCATCGGGCGATAGGTATATTCCTTCCACGGCACGAGATTCCAGGCCGGTTCGAGCGTGTCGAGGTTGAGGATGAACGGTCGCTTCGCCGTCGCCACTACGCCGCCGTTCTGGCGGAACGCAATGCCGAGCACCTTGCCCAGGTCGTCCTTCGCCTGCCAGGCGCGCATCAAATCCACCGCCGTCTCCTCGCCCTCGGCGCGGACGATGACGTCCGCCTCGGGATGGTCGCGGAGAATTTCCTCATACATGAAATGCGGATGTGTGCCCCCCAGCACCGTCAACACGCCGGGGATTTCCTCCTTGGCGGTCTTACAAACCTCAATGCCGTCCAACACGGTTGCCGTGATGCAAGTGACCAACACCACGGAAGGCTGTTCGCGCCGCAACGTCTCGCGCACCTGCTCGTGCGTGTGAAACTTGGTCATTGCGTCATACAGCGCCACGCCGAACCCGGCTTTTTGCAGCGCGCCACCCACGTAGAGCAGGCTCAACGGCAGCCACGAGCCCGCCGACTCCACCACGCCCGAGTGATAGGGCGGAGTCACGAGAAGAATGGTCGGGCGGCGGTTCACGATTGGAAATAGGCGGAGTGCATGGAGGGAAACACGAACGGGAAGATCAAAACCGTCAACACCGACAAAACAAAACACGCGATGGTCGCCCACGCCGTGCCGCGGGCGGAGAGTTTGAAGAACAACCGCGCGTGCAGCAGAATCGCGTAGGCCAGCCACGTCACCAGCGACCACGATTCAATGGGATCCCAGCCCCAGTAGCGGCCCCACGACTGGCTCGCCCAGATCGCGCCCATGCCGATGGTCGTCGTCCAGAACACAAAGCCAAAGCCGACGAAGCGTACGGTGCGCGCCTCCAGCACGTCCACGCCCGGCAGTCGGTCGAGCCAGCGGCCCGTCGCGCCGTTGAGTTTTCGCAGCAGACAAATCGCCGCGCCGAGCGACAGGATGAACGCGCCGACGGCGAGTTTGTTGAACAGGATGTGGAACACGAGCCAGATGGAGCGCAACGTCGGCGGCAGGTTGCGCGCCTCGGGATTCGTGAAGAGGCCGATGCCCATCATCAGAATCACGACGGGCAAAACGACGAGCGCGACCGCCGCCCAGTTCGGTTTGCGCCAGAGGAAAATCAGCAGCATCACGATGGCAATCCAAGAGTTGGATGAGAGCACCTCGTATTTCATCATGTAAGGCCCGTGCCCGACGTGCTGCCAGCGCAACGCCAACGCCACCGAATGTGGCACGACGCCGACCGCTGTAAACCACTTCGCCTGCGGAATCTTTCCCGGGTGCGCGAAAATCTGCGCGTAAGCGAACGCCATCAGCCCGCCGATGTAGAACACGACGGCGATCCAGTGGAACAAGGCTTCCTGCGCGAGCGGGGTCATGGCCGGGCCTCCCTTCCCGTTGGCGGCGACAGCGTGCCGTGCCACACGCTACGCTCGGCCGCCCACGGCGTGGTTGTGCGGCCCACCTGCGGCGGCGCGGCAAACTTGATTTCGTCCACGAGCCACGTCTTGTTGACGTTGGTGAAAACGTAAATCATCTCGTAACTGTCCTGCGACGCCTCGCCGACCTGCTCGCCGCTACCAATTTTCAGGTCGCGATAGCTCCAGCGCTCCTTCGTGTGGACACGCAATTCGTTCTTCCTCCGCTCCGCGCCGGTGATGTCGAGCGCGAGAAGTTGCGAATCGAGCGTGATGCCCATGTCGAGCCGCACGCCGATCAGGCCGGTGAGTTTCTTGCCTTCGTTCGGGCCGACCACCGGATCCACCAGCTTGACGTCGCCGCGCCGGTAGGCTTCGGAAACAACCTGGTTGTAACGCTCGACCAACTGCCTCGCCTCGGTTGGCGATACGCGGTCGCAGCCGGAAGTGAGTGCGAAACCACCCGTGATGATGAGCAATGTGGCCGCGCTGCGGCAGAGCGCCGCCGTCTGCGGTTTCATTGAATGGCGGCGCTCTGCCGAGACGCCGCTACGGCTGCGCTGCTCGTTCACCAGTTGTTCAAAACGTTCCTGGAACAGCGGCGCAAAGCGCTGGGGCTTCAGGGCGACGAAAACTCTTTCACATTCTCCAAGTGGCGTGATGACGACGCAGCAGTCGCGTTTGATGAGCGTGAACATCATTGTTGCGCCGAGCATGGCGAGAAGCATTCCGGCAAAGGCCAGCGGGAGCGCCGAGTCGCGGCTGCCGTGGAGCCGCGCCCACGTCGGCAGGCCGTGCAACGTGATGCGGCCGCCATCGGGCAAAGCCAGCGTGCCGCCCACGGGCAGTTCCGTCGCCGAGACCAGCGCATCGCCGTGCATCACGCGGGCTTCGAGAATGCCGGAACGATTGCCGGCGTCGTCAATGTGCGAACGGAAATAGACGCGCCGGTTGGCGTCAAGCGCCAGCTTGCCCTCGAAATTGCCGCCATTGGCCTCAGCCAGCAAGAGCCCTTGCTTTGCCGGCGGCGTGGCCGCGCTGGGCTGCCATTCGAGGAGCGCCGCCGGACCGAACTCGTGTCCCACGTAAATCCGGCGGCCGTTGACACGGGCTTCCTGGTTGATCTGCACCTCGCGCTCCGCGCCCTCCACCGCGAGACGCACCGAGAGCGAACGCAGGTCGCCGTCAGCGTAGCGCGTGGCTTTCACCTCGCGCAGAGTGATCTCGCGGTCAAGCGCGAACGGTTTGGCCAACACGCCGGGGAACTGGCCGGCCCACGCGCTGGCTTGCGGCGCAAGCGTCTCGCCTTCCAGCACGTCCGTCGCCGCATCGGTGGCGAACAGCGCCCGCAACATCCCAGCAACGATGATGAGCAAGAGGCCACAGTGAAACACGAACGAGCCAGCGAGACCGATACGCCGCTCGGACCAGATCTTCGCAGGGGACGGCGAGCGGGTTGCCGGTCGCTCGAATTCCGCGCGGAACGGCGCGTTTTCAAAATGGGCCTCCGTCAGCTTCCGGGTCCACTGGGCGCGCAATCGCCGATATTGTTCGAGCACGACAATGGAGAGCGACGCGGCGGTAACCGCCGTGAGCACGACAAACCACGCGGTGCGGAACACCTGGCATTCCTTTATCGACGCCCCGATGGCACCGGCCAGCCCGATCCCCGCCAACTCGGCCAGGATCACCCTGGGCGAGCGCAGGAATTTCTTCACGGAAATGGCAGCGGTGAATTTCACGATTTAGAGGTCGCGATTGGCTTTACCAGTTTTCACTCGCGGCTGTGCTGTGTGAGCCATAACAGCTCGCCTGACAGTCGCCCGTCTGCGCATAGCCGGTCGTCGCTTTCTTGGTGAAAGATTGGATTTGCATATTGGACAGGTTGTTTTGCCAGGCGTAGCGCGAGGGCATCGTGTCCCGGTCGCCAATCAGGCGCGACATCTTGCCCCCATGCGGGATAATGATATGGCATTGGTAACATTGGTAGCCGCTATGGTTGCCCTGTGTGTGGGGTGCTCCCGCCGAGTTGTTGTGGCAATTGGCGCACCAACTGGTGTTGATGTTGGCGATTGTGACATTGGGCCAGTTCGCGGCGTTGGGGCCGCGCAGCATGTATTGGTAGGCGGAACCGTGAGGTCCCTGTGCAGCACTGGCGACGTAGTTGGTGGTGGTGGCGTCGTGGCAGTCGGAGCACATCATGGTCTGCGTGCCGACATTGCTATTCCACGGGGCTTTCATGGCGGCGACCTGCAAGCCTCGCAACGAGGGAGAGCCGACCGCTGTCGAGTTGCTGTAGTTATTCAAGCCGGTGATGACCGGGTGTCCTGACTTGTTGAGGGGGCTGAATTCCTGCGCCACATCCGTAGCCAGGGTAATGCCGTAATTCTGAGCCCCGGCCACGAAGGCGCTCACAACATAGACCGCCGTGGAACCGTCCTGAGCGGTGACGGTGTAGCTCTGCGGCGTGGTGAAGTTCCGAGCGGTGCCCGAGACCGGCGAGCCCGAAGCAAAGGTGGAGACAGTGTAGGTCGGCGAGAGGCTCGTCAGGGAGGTGCCACTGGGCAAGGTCCATGTCACGGTGAGGGCGATGTTATCGATGGAGGCAACGCTGCCGGCGTAGTTGGCGCCGAAGGTCAGGATGTCTTTGGCTGAGCTTCCGACAAACGTGACCGAGGCCGTTTGCGTGATCACCACGGCATCCGTCGTGTCGGTGGCGGTAAAGACGCCCGTCCCAACCGTCGCGGATTTAACGGTGAACGTAACCACGCCGTTCGCATCCGATGGGCCTGAGGCCGCGGAAATTGTGTCACTCGCGCCCCGGCTGGAGGCCAGGGTCACGGTTTTGCCGGCGACCGGGCTATTGGCGGCGTTCTTCAAGGTCACGGTGATGGTGGAGGTGGTGACACCGTCGGCCGCCACCGAGGTCGGTGAGGCGGTGACTGTGGAATTGGCCGCGCTGGGACCCGTCGTAAAGATTACGCTCGCCGTTTGAGTCAGCACCACGCTGTCGGTCACGTCGGTGGCAGTGAAAACCCCGGTTCCTCCCGTCGAGGATTTCACGGTGAACGTCACCACACCGGAAGCGCTCGAAGGCCCTGAGGCCGTAGAAATCGTATCCGTCGCGCCCCGGCTGGACGCCAGCGTCACCGTCTTGCCGGACAAGGGATTGCTGTTGGCATCCGTCAAGGTGACGGTGATGGTCGAAGTGGTGACGCCGTCGGCGGGCACCGAACTGGGGGAAGCCGTGACGGTAGAGGCGCTGGCGCTCACCGGGCCTGCCGAAAACACTATGCCGCTGCTGGTTGCCGGGGTCAAAGCCGGCCCGGCCGACACGGTAGCGGTCAACGTCAGGGTGTCCGCCTTCGAGTAAACCGGTGTTGAAATTGTCACGCTGTTGTTGCCGGCGGTGATGGTTCCCGTGAGCGTCCCGCTCAACGTGCCGGCACCCGACGCTTTGCTCAAAGTGATTGTGGTATCGGCGCCTACGTTCGCCGGGTTGCCGCCGGCGTCCTGCACCTGCACGGTCACAGTGAAGGCCACTCCGGCGGTGCCCGTGGGCGGCACGGAGGTGAAAGCCAGTTTCGTCGGCACTGCCGTGAAGGTGACGGTGGCCGTTTGCGCGACCACCAGGCTGTCGGTGGTGTCGGTCGCCTGGAAGACATCCGCGCCAGCGGTGGTAGATCTGACGGTGAATGTGGCTACGCCGGAGGCATCGGTTGTTCCTTGAACGGTCGTGATTGTAGGGGTGCCGGGACCGGAGGATTTGGCCAGCGTTACGGTCTTGCCCGAGACCGGGTTGCTGTTCACATCTTTCAACGTCACGGTGATCGTGGAGGTTGTGGCGCCGTCGGCCGGCACAGAGGTTGGAGAACCGGAGACCGTGGAAACGCCCGCGTTTACAGCACCGGCGGTGAAGGTCACCGTGGCGGTTTGCGTAATCACAAGGCTGTCGGTGGTATCGGTTGCCTGGAAGACATCCGCGCCGGCGGTGGTGGATTTCACTGTGAACGTGGCTACGCCAGAGGCATCGGTTGTTCCTTGAACGGTCGTGATTGTAGGCGTGCCGGGGCCGGAGGATTTGGCCAGCGTCACGCTCTTGCCCGAAACCGGATTGCTGTTCACGTCTTTCAACGTCACAGTAACCGTAGAGGTCGTGGTGCCGTCGGCTACGACTGAACTCGGTGCGCGGGTAACTGTCGAGGTCCCCGCGTTCACTGCGCCGACGATAACCGTCTGCACTCCCGAATTACCGGTGAACGTTGAGGCCACTGCCCGGATGATCGCGGTTCCCACGGCATGACCCGTGAATACGGCGCTCGCGCCACCGGCTACCAGATCGCCGGCCACGACGCCGCCGGTGATGCTCTGCAACGACCATGTCGCTGTGGGGTTGCCTACAAAGTTGCCGTTCGCATCCCGCGTGATGGCGTAGACAGTGATCGAACTGCCCGAGGTGATGTTCTGAGCTCCCACGGTCGTGCCGCTGCCGTTGGCTGCGGTCTCCACCGTGGTGGCAGCCGCCGCACCCGCTGAGAACGTGATGTTTCCGCTCGTGACCGGCGTCAGGCTCGTCATCCCCGCCGTCGCAGTGGCCGTCAGTGTCATCACGTCCGCCTTCGAGTAAATCACTCCTGAAATCGTGACGCTGTTGGCACCGGTCCCAATAATCCCCGTGAGCGTCCCGGTCAGGGTCCCGGCACCCGTGGCCTTGCTCAGGGTAATGGTGGTGCTGCTGGTTGGGTTCCTCGGGGTGCCAGCGGCGTCCTGCGACTGCACCGTCACGCTGAAGGCCGTCCCGGCTGTACCGGTGGTCGGTACGACCGTGTAAACCAGCTTCGTCGGGCCTGCCCCGGTGGCCACGGTTAGAATACCGGTCGTCGCAGCGAAGTAAGTTGGATTGATATTGGTAGCCCCGGAACCAGTCCCGCCCCAGGTACCGGCAGCCTGCTGCGTGCCGCCCAGTGTGAGGGTGTTGGCGCTGAGGTTAAGACCGCCCCCGATGCTGGCAGTGGCGCCTCCCCCCGCGGGTGCAATGCTCAGGTTGTCGGCGACCGATGTGCCCGAGGTCATCGACTTCGCGCCGCTGCCGGAAAAGATTAGGTCGTTGTAGGCAGTTGCCTTCACCGTCTGCGCGGCCCCATTGTAGTTGACAGTGTTCGGATTGGCCGTGGCGGTCAGGGTTGTGATCCCAGACGTCCCGCCAATGTTCAGCGTGGAGTTCACCCCCTGGGTGAGTGTGCTGGAGCCTGCAAGGGCAGTGGCAACGGTCAGGGAACCATTGTTCTGGCAAGTTCCATTGATTGTCAGGCTCGGAATGGAAATCGTGCCGCTGATGGTCTTGCCCGTACCGGTCATGGTATAGACACCGCTGCCCGCGGTGAAAGTCGTTCCGTTCTGAGTAAGATTGCCGGCGATGTTAACCGCCGCGTTGCCTGTATTATTCCAAGTGGCACCACTATTGATGGTGACATCCCCGGTGAAGGTCTTGGCACTCGTCCCGCCCAGCGTAAACGTGCCGCTCGCCCCCCCACCCACGGTGGTCGTGCCAGTCACACCCAGAGTGAAGTTGCCGGCGGTAGTAAAGTTCACCCCGTCGCCAATGCTCAAATTCCCGCCGATGGTCGAAGCGGCCGACAGGGTCATCGTCTTGGTGTTGCCGCCGGAGAGGGTCAGGTTGCCCAAGTAATTCATGGCTCTAACTGTCTGGGCTCCGGCTCCATTGTAATTCACAGTGCAGCCTGCAACAGTCGTCAAGGTGCCACCGACGGTTGTGGTGGTCATAATCCCAACACCCGCATTCAGAGTCCCTGCCCCTGTGAAAATAATCGAGGCACTGGTTCCAGTATTGTCCGTCGTAATATCACCCGAAACCGTGACTGTTCCGGTGGTAATCGTGAGCTGGTGTCTGACGGCAGTGCCACCGCTAGTAAACGCAATGCTACCGGCATTCAAGATGCCGGCACCGACGGCGAGAGAGTTCAAGGTGGCGGCTCGGGGGATGGTGATCGCCCCTGACACGGTCAAAGTAACTCCTGAGTTGATGTTTAGATTTGCTGTCGTAGAAGCCGTGGTGAAGGTTACAGAAGCGCACGCGGCAGCGGCTGTGACCGTAACAGTGAAGCCACCTTCAATGGTAACCGTGTCACCCGCCACAGGCACTGATGCTCCGCTTGCACCCCCAGAGGTGGCAGACCAGGTACTCGTAGCATTCCAGTTTCCGCTAGCCACGGAAAAGCGACTGGCGGCATGGACTGTCCCCGCGCCCAGTAACACAGCGGCGAGCGCCAGGAACGAGATTCTGACGCAGACCTGGATTCCCGCGCGCGCCGGGATGAGCGTCCGGCTCGACCCGCCGAACATTCGACGAATACGCTTTGCGAGGCCGCCGAGAAGGCCTGTGAACCAGGTATTCATGATCGTTGTTACGACATGCATAGCGCTTCTCATGGGTAGGCCGGGGAAATGGTCAAGCTGGTGGCGCTGCCAACGGCGATGATTTTGTAGCGCACCGCCGGGTTGTTGCTGGCGTGGATCCATGAGCCGATCATGCCACTGTTCCAGCTCGTGCCGCTGCCGGTGACGTTGCTGCTGCCGATGGTAAACGTGGCCGTGCCGGTGTTGTAGAGCGGCGTGAGTCCCGGCGGGAAATCGCGGAGGATGTAGTTTTGCCCCGAGGCGGAGGCGGCCCGGTATGGGGGCGAGATACTGAGGCTTGTGGCGCTGGCCACGTTGGTGATGACGTAGAACGCCACGTCATTGGACTGGGCAATCCACTTGCCCACCAGGCTGGCGTTCCACGCCGTGCCGGAACCGGTGATGGTCGTGCTGTTGGTCGTGAAACTCGCCGTGCCGCTGGCAGCGAAGCTGGTGAAACCATAGCTCGAATGGCATTTGAAGCAGATCTGGTAGTCGTTGGTGGCGCCGGTGGTCCCAGGAATCCAAGTGAAACGGTTGGTGGCCACGACTTGGTGGTTGGTCAGGCCGGTGTAATTGAAAGCCACTCCAGACACCCCCCTGAGAGCCGGGGCATTGGTGTAGATGTTATTGCGGAACGCCGTGGCGGTGTTGGTGTAGAGGTGCGAACCCGCCAGCGCCTGGTGGACATTATGGCAATCGCGGCACTCGACCGAGCGGCCGGCAGACTGTTCGGCATCCTTGACGGGATGATGATATGCCATTTCAAAGTCAGCCCTCACCTTCTTGTTGGCCGGGCCATCGGCGTCATGGCAGGTGAAACAGAGGTTTTCACCGCCCCAAGCGTCTGCCCTGTCGGTGCGGTCGTCAAAGCGGTCAAACCGCTCGACCATCAGCCGCGGAAAATGATTGGTAAGGTTCAGATTGTCCGGCCAGCCGTGGGGCTGGTGACAGTTGACGCACGAGCCGCGGTCGGTGGCGACCGTGTTGGTGGGTAGGGTCGAGCCATATTGGCCGCCGGGCCACAACACGCCACTGATCGTGCTGAAATGCGCGGCGGGCGTGGCGGTGTTGGCCAGCGTGTGGCATTGGACACACAGCGTGGCGTTGGTCATCCGCGCGAGGCCACCGTCATTGGCGGCGGCGAAATGCACCTTGTGGCAGGTTTCGCAGCGCACCTTGCCGGTCAGCTTCTCCAACGGCAGGTTCGTGGTGAATTGGTAGGAGATGTTGTTGGTGTAGTTGGTGAGCACGATGCCGACCGGATGCGAGCCAGCCACGGCATTGGTGACGTCGCGGTTGAGGTGACACTGCTGGCACATCTGCTCGGTGTCGTTGTTGATCCGCTGGAAATGCCGTCCCGCGGCTCCCGCCGTCACGGGTGCGTTCGGGTCGAACGGCGCGTTGGTCTGGCTGTGCTCGTCGTGGCAGGTGGAGCAGATGATCAGATTGTTGGTCGTGCGGGCGAGCATCGCCGCGTTGGTTGGCGCGCGCAGATCGTTCCGCACATATAGGTTCCATGCGTCGTTGAGCTGAAAGGATGTGCTCGCCGTGCCCTGGAACGCCACCGTGATCCCATCGTTCAAGGCCACATTGCTGCCAGTCAGGACGTTGGTGCCCGCTCCGCCGCCGGGAGTTGTGGCGGTCCAGTTAAAGCGCGCCGTCCCGGCTGCGCCCGCGGTGCTGATGGTAAGGGTGTAGGTCTTTGCGTACACCCCGGTGTAAGCGCCTGTCTGGATCAGAGCACCAGTCGAAGCGACCGCAGCGCCACCGACGAACTGGAGACGGCCCGCTGGCCCGGAATCCCAGCGGTGAGAGGTGCCCGCGCTGTTGGTTCCGGCGGGCAGACCCGGCCACGACACCGCCTGGTCGGTCAGCGCAAAGGCCTTGGCCGACGCGCTGCCGCCCGCTTGGTGGCAACTCATGCAGAGGTTCGCGTTGCCCGCCACACTGCCCAGGGCCGCCCCTGGCGAACTGTGGGTTTTGTGACACGCCGCGCAATCGTTGGTATGCGGCGGATTAACCCCGAGCGCGCGCAAAGCGAAACCGGACGCAAATAACAAGAGAGCCAGCCAAAAGACGGCGCGAACCCGGCATTTCGCGGCGACAGACACCTTGTCCAGCGCGGCTACCATCGCTTTGATGGCATGAGTATAACTATAACGAGTCACCATCATAAGACGGAGGCGTGCTGACTTGTCCGCAAACAACTTCCAGGCGGGGCCGCCGCACCGTTCCGGCCTCACCCCGTAAATTAGGTATTGTGAACCACTGATGCATATACCTTAATATATCTTACTCTTTCAGCATCAACATGTTACACTGTAGCGCTTACAGATGTAGATATTTTACATCTTTTTTCTTGATAATCAAGTCATCTTTGTTAATTTTATTTCATGAAATTGGTCTCGGACTCCGCTGCCAGGGAATGGATCGTTCTCTCCCCCGAAAGAGCTTTCCGCCCCCGAACCGAGGGAACGTCCTAAACGAACCGCACCGTCACAATGCCACCCTTTGAGTCCACGCCAGTGTCCCAGCCAGGCGAGCCGATGCGCAGTCTCCGCGCGATGATCTTCGATCTGCTCGCCTCGGTGAAATTCGCGGTCACTTTGATCGTGCTCATTGCCATCCTGTGTGTGGCGGGCACGCTGGTGCCCCAGGGGACGGAAGTGGCGGCATACGTGCAGAAGCATCCCGGCGCCGCCCGGCAGATGGAAGCGTTCGAGCGGACAGGGCTGACACATTTGTTCAGTTCGGCGGGGTTTGTCGCGCTCCTGTGCTTGCTCGGCGCGTCGGTCGCCGCCTGCGGTTGGCGGCGCCTGTCAGTGGTGCGGCGCACGACCGGATTTGCCCGGCGGCGGGCCTTTGGCTCGATGCTGGCGCACCTCAGCATCCTGCTGATTCTGACGGGGGCGGTGATCCGGGGCGTTTTGGGGCAAAAGGGGTACCTGGAGTTGCGGGAAGGACAGACGCTGGCCCAATTTCAAGTGGAGAAGGGGCTGAAGCCATTGCCCTTCGGGCTGCAACTGGCGAAATTCGAGGTCGAAGGCTATCAAGAGTCGCAAGCGGCCCCCCATGCGCACGCGACCAACGTCGAAAGCATCCTGGTGGTCCAGTGGCCCGCGCGAGCGCTCAGCGCGCGCATCCCGGTGGTCGTCGGCCATGAGCAGCAGTTCGTTCCACCCGGCGAACAGGCTGCCGACCAGAATCTATTCCGCATCAAGGTGCTCAAATACCTGCCGGATTTCTATGTGAATCCGACTAACCAGGAAGCGACCAGCCGGTCTGATGAACCCAAGAACCCGGCGATCTTGGTGCAGGAAACCGGCCCAAACTACCACCGCGAGCAATGGCTGTTCGCCAATTTTCCCGACCAGCCGCACCCGGCGAAAATGAGCGAGAGCCCCTTGCGGCTGATCTACCAGGCGCGGGTGGCGACGGCCATGCGGCTGGCGCCTTCGGGGCCGATCAAGACCTTCAAGAGCACCGTGAACGTGATGGAGAATAATCAGGTTGTGCAGACGCGGGTCATTGAGGTCAACCGGCCATTTTCCTACAAAGGGTACACCTTCTATCAATCGGGCTACAACCCGATGGATTTGGCGTGGACCTCTTTCCAAGTGGTCAGTGATCCGGGCGTGCCCGTGGTCTATGCGGGGTTCGCGCTGATGATCGCGGGCCTGTTCCTGGTCTTTTATCTCAATGCCTGGCTGGCGGCCGGGCGCGGCCAGGCCGCCGCGCCGGCTGCGGCTGCCGGCCTCACGCGCCATCCGCCCGCGGTCCCGAGCGCGGCGCCGCCCATGCCCCTGGAAACCGAAACCGTTGCTTCCACCGAGTGATTATGACATTGGTTGTCCTGGGGATCAGCTACAAGACCGCGCCGGTCGGGCTGCGGGAGCAACTCGCCATTGCGCCGCGGCGGCTGATCGAAGCGATGCCTGAAAAAGATGTCGTGGTCAGTTCGACTGGCTGTCCCGATACACTTTTGCACCGGGCTGATCTGGAAAAAGTGATGCGCGCCCGGCGCAACCGCCCGCTGGTGTTGCCTGACATCGCCGTGCCGCGCGACATCGCCCCGGGCGCGCAGTTCGTTGACAACGTCCATCTCTACAACATTGATCACTTGGAGGAAATCGCGAGGGAGAACGTGCGGCACCGGGACAGGAGTTCGCGCAATGCCGGGAGATCATCAATCAGCGGACGGACGCCTTGTTGGACAAACTAACCAAACGACCGGAGAACATTCATGAACCAAGTCTTCAACCTGAGCCTGGTTGGGTACTTTGCGGCGCTGCTGCTGGCGGTTGCTAACCTGCTGACGAGCGACAAACGGCGCTTGGCGACCGCCACCACAGTGGTGCTCGCACTGGGCGCGCTCGCGCAGACGGTCTATCTGGCGCTGCGCTGGCTCGAAGCCGGGCGCGCGCCGTTCAGCAACATGTTCGAATCCCTGGTGCTGTTTGCCTGGGCGATAGTGGTGGTGTTCCTCGCCCTGCAAATGCGGCGCAAAATCCACGTGCTGGCCGCCGCCACCGCCCTGCTGGCGGTCCTGACGCTGGCCTTTGCCAGCACTTACGAGGCTGACATCAAGCCGCTGATGCCAGCCCTGCGCAGCAATTGGCTCACCTTCCATGTCTTCACCTGCTTTCTGGGCTACGGCGGGGTCGCTGTGGCGTTCCTGTCCAGCCTGAGCTACCTGATCATGGCTCGCGGTTCCACACCGCTGGCACCGGCACCGGCCAATCCTGTGGCCCAGTCAGAGCCGTCCACGCCCCCGGCCCAGCAGGTACAGGCCCCGGCGCCGCGCGCCGAACTCATCGCGGGTTTGGAAACCGTCACGGACAAGGCCATTGCGTTCGGCTTCCTCTTCCTGACGGTCGGCATTATCTCTGGCGCCGTGTGGGCCAACGCCGCCTGGGGCACGTACTGGAGCTGGGATCCGAAGGAGACGTGGTCGCTGATCACCTGGCTGGCCTATGCGGTCTTTTTGCACTGCCGGTTCGTGCGCGGCTGGCGCGGCCAGCGGGCGGCCTGGATTTCCATTCTCGGCTTCGCTTCGGTGATTTTCACCTACTGCGGCGTGAACTACCTCCTGAGCGGATTGCACAGCTATGCAAACTGAATAGACAGAAACGTTCAATGCTCACAATGTTAAAGCGTTAAAACGGAAACCACGAATACGCAGTGCAAGCAACCGGAACAAACAACCACCAGATTTTGGGGACGAGCGCCTGTGCCATGAGACTCAGCCAGGCGCCGCCCACCAAGACCGGCGGAGCTGACGTAGTGCCGCCGGAAAATCAACACACGAACAAACAACTAGCTAGTTAACAGGTGACATACACAATGAAAAACCCAAAAACACTAGAACTGGTTTCTAAAATGGGTTTTACAAGATGCTGATGTCCAGCATTTTAGACTTGTACTATCCGGAAGCCTCTGCGAGACAATGGCCATGCGAAAGCCATTGGTCAGCGATTCACAGTGGGAAAAGATCGAACCTCTGCTTCCCCAACCCAAGGGGCGTCGGCGTGGCAGACCGCCCAAACCGAAT
>Ga0233425_10003978_pt1 | contig 25686 bp, 17 predicted proteins | sample Watercolumn_Towu_2_FD_181712 | JGI IMG/M metagenome (GOLD analysis project Ga0233425, IMG submission 181712) | Freshwater microbial communities from Lake Towuti, South Sulawesi, Indonesia - Watercolumn_Towuti2014_140_MG | ecosystem: Environmental > Aquatic > Freshwater > Lake | place... | reverse complement strand
CACCTGAAATCACAAACGGCCTTAGCTACCTCACATCTATCCAAAACCCTGACGGCTCATGGGGAAGTGAAATAACCGGCACTGAAACAATCCCCTCCACTGCTTCAGTCATGGAATCATTCAAATCCCTCAATCAAACAGGCACAGCCAGTTACACCAATGCCCTCTCATGGCTTCAGGCTGAGGGAATAGATACAACAGATTATCTTTCAGAACGAATCCACGCCCTTTCAGTCGCTGGAACAGATGACGACCTTTTACTTTTATACCTTGATGAATTCGTATCCGCCTGGGGAGGATATGACGATTATGAAACAAATAATCTTGATACAACTCTGGCACTGCAGGCTTTAAAAAGAATCAATCATCCTGATCAGGACGTTATCAGCTCTGCCTTGTTTTATCTGACAAGCGCCCAGAACACAGATGGCGGATGGGGCATTCATCCTTCGACATGCACGGGATGTAATGATGGAGATGAAAGCAACGTTTATATGACCACATCAGTTCTGAACACCCTGATACTATTCAACGATATTTACGACCTCCAGTCAGAGATCGACAATGCAGCCGCATATCTGTTGACAAAACAAAACCCCGACGGCGGGTTCGGCAGTTCTCCATCCACAGTTTACGAAACGGCCTTTGCTGTAATCGCACTCATCGATAGCGGGCAGGGCAGCGCCATTCCCGTACAGAATGCCATAAATTACCTTCTGACAACCCAGTCCCCTGACGGAAGCTGGCTTCAGGACCCGTACAGCACCGCCCTTGCTATAAGGGCGCTTGCAAATGTAAAACCAAACCTTTCAATCTCATCGACAGACATCACCTTCTCAAACCCATTTCCAACAGTTGGCGAAACAATCACAATTACAGCGAAAGTCAAAAACACAGGCCCTGCACAGGCCTCTTCGGTTACAGTTCAGTTCCATAACGGAGACCCTGATTCCGGAGGATTGTTAATCGGCGAGGCCGCCATATCCTCAATCCCCGCTTATAGTAACGCACAGGCAAACATAAGCTGGACAATCCCTGCAGCGCTGTCGTATACAATCTTTGCAAGGATAGACCCTGCAAATATCGTTGACGAACTCAATGAAACAGACAACACAGCATCAAAAAACCTGACCTCCGCAACTCTTCCCGACCTGAGCATAACATCTGCTGATATAACATTTACTCCAGCAGTGCCGACACCGGGGCAATCTGTAACAATGACAGCCATAGTAAGAAATACCGGAGAGACAGCAGCAGGCAACGTAACAGTGGAGTTCTACGATGGAGACCCATTGTCAGGCGGGGTTCTCATCGGAAACGCCACAGTGCCATCAATAGCCGCCGGAGGTTTCGCGGGAATCCAATTAACAACGGAATTTATAGCAGGAAACCACAGCATCCATATAGTTACAGACAGTTCCAACTCAATAGCAGAGAGCAACGAGACAAACAACACGGCAACGAACGTTCTACAGGTTGGAGGAGCATTTTCAGAGCTTTTGATAACACGCAATGATATATCTTTTGTCCCCGCATATCCGGCTGAAGGAGACCCGGTACTTATCAGTGCCACAGTCCACAATGAAGGGAATGGAGAAGTCTACGATATTCCGGTCAGGTTTTACCTTGGAGACCCTGATTCGGGAGGGATACAGATTGGTTCAGATATGACCATATCTTCTATTCCATCGAAAAGCACAGAGACTGTAAACACAATATGGAACAGCACAGGACATGCCGGCAGCAATAACATCTATGTAAAGGTTGACCCCCTGAATGCAATCCCTGAGGTAAATGAATCCAATAACAAGGCATCCAGGACAGTCAAGGTGTCATCGGCAACAGGGGCTGACCTGACAGTATCATCAGCGGATATAAACCATACACCATTGACCCCGGCCAGAGGGGATATGGTTACTATCACGGCGAATATCAGAAACACAGGGACTTCAGATGCAGGCAATGTCTTAACAGAATTCAGCCTTGGAGACCCCAATATAGCCGGGACATTAATCATAGGCAGTCAGACAATACCCCTTATTTCGGCAGGCAGCTCAGTCCTTGCCCAGATAACATGGAATACAGCCGGATATTCCGGCGACTATGAAATCTTTGTCAATATAGACCCGTTCAATGGAACAGCGGAACTCAGCGAAATAAATAACCTGGCTCACGCGCCAATAACAATAACAGCCCCGCAGGGCCCGGACTTGACCGTTAAATCAATAGACAGCGCAAATCTTGTCACAGATACGCAGAGCCTTGCAGTTACAGGGGTGATACGTATAATTGTTGAAAACAAAGGAAACCAGACGGCAAACGCGCCATTTGAGATAACAGCCTTTGAAGACAGGGACAATAACAAACAATTCAATACCGGCGTTGATAATATCCTCGGAACTGTTACCAGCACAAATAATATAGGCGCGGGCACGGCAGATACCATAGACATACCTGTTTCAGGCAATATCCTCTTCAGGGACAACCTTATTTATGTAATGACAGACAGCGGGAATGCTGTCGTAGAGCTTGATGAAACAAACAATATGAAAAGCACCGGCGGGCAGTGTGGATATCAGCCCCCTGTCGGGGCATTCAATCCTGTAGAGAAATGGACATGGACAGGGAGCAGTATCCTGCCGGAATACAACCAGGTAATGCAGATGCCAGCCGTAGCAAACCTAACTGATGATAATAATGACGGGTTTATTGATGAGAAAGACATCCCGGATATCATCTTCGGCACCTTCATTCCCGGAGGGGATTATTGCAGAGGAGTATTAAGGGCAATCAGCGGAGACAACGGCAGTGAGATATTCACTGTAACCAATCCCGCGTACATGATATCAACATGCAGCGGCTTTGCGGTCGGCGATATAGATAATGACGGAAAAGTTGAGATAGTTGCACGTAAAAGCGGATATGAACTTGACAACGGGATTATCGTATTTGAAGATGACGGCACATTCAAATGGCAGTATGACAATGTATATGTCGGAATAGGAGGGCCGTCAATCGCGGCTTTGGATAACGATGGAATACCGGAGATCATCATTGGCGATACGGTATTAAATAATGACGGTTCGCTCAGATGGCATGGAGCAAGGCAGGCACAGGGCAATGGCGGCGTTGGGCCATTTTCTCTTATAGCAGATATTGATCTTGACGGTCATCCTGAGGTAGTTGCGGGGAATACAGCTTATAGATATGACGGGTCAGAATACTGGTGGAACAACAATGTCCTGGATGGATTCAATGCCATAGGCAACTTTGATGATGATCCCTATCCGGAGATAGTACTTGTTACAAATATTTATTACGGGAAAGTATATCTTCTCGAACATACAGGGGAAATAAAATGGGGCCCTGTTGTAATCGATGAAGGACGAGGAGGCCCCCCGACTGTTGCAGACTTTGATGGTGACGGAAAACCTGAGATAGGGGTGGCTGGATTAAGCAGATACGTTGTTATTGATACCGACGGGAGCATCAAGTGGTCGAGCATTACACAGGACGCCAGCTCTAATGTAACCGGCTCGTCTGTCTTTGACTTTGATGGAGACGGCAATGCAGAGGTTGTCTATAACGATGAGTACAATCTGAGGATTTACAAAGGTAGCAATGGACAGGTGCTGTTCTCCACGCCAAACACCTCGGGGACTCTCACGGAATATCCATTGATTGTTGATGTGGACAATGATAACCGGGCAGAGATTGTCGTAGGGGCAAACAACTATTATACCGGTGGTGGTATCTTCGGCATCCGTGTCTTTGAAGACGCAGACGACAACTGGGTGAACACGAGGAAGATATGGAACCAGCACACCTACCATATAACCAATGTCAATGATGACGGGACCATCCCTCGAAACGAGCAGAACAACTGGGAGATATATAACAACTACAGATGCAATTCCCTTTTGCCTGATAACGTTCTCGGCACAGCCGACATAACAGCATCCTATATCACCGTAGACCAGACAAACTATCCGGCATCTGCATACATCTCCGCAAGGATCGGCAACGGCGGCGCTGTAAGCCAGATTTCCGGAGTGGACGTTGCCTTCTATGATGGAGACCCTGCACAGGGCGGTGTACTCATCGGCACAGCAAATACCACAAAGACCCTCCAGTCCGGCGAATACGAAGACGTCCTTATCGTATGGGACAACCCGGCTTCAGGCAATCATACCATCTTTGCAGTTGCCGACAAGGACAACCGGTTCAACGAATGCAGGGAGGGCAACAATACGGCGTCAGCGGCAGTAACAATAGGGACAGAACCGCCTGTATACAAGCCCGACCTCTGGGTTGCACAGACAGACCTCTCCATTGTTCCTTCTGATCCCATCGAAGGACAGATTGCAGACATCTGGGCCGTTATTCACAACAACGGAAATTCAGACGCCTATAACGTCGAAGTGCAATTCCATGACGGCGCCCCTGAGACAGGCACGCTGATAGGGACCACCGTCATTCCCTTCATGCAATCAGGCGGAACATCATACATACAAATGGCATGGAATACATTCGGACAGTCCGGCAGGAACTATATACATGTAACAGCTGACCCGCAGAATCTCATTGCCGAATCCAATGAAAATAACAATTCCACATTGAAGACGGTGGATGTTATACCTCCTTCAAAACCTGACCTCGCAATCGCTTCAGCGGATATGGCTTTCTCATCTCAAAATCCGATAGAGGGAGACCCGCTTGCAATAACGGCAGCCATACACAACCTGGGAACTGCCGCAGGAAATATCAAGGTCAGCCTCTATGACGGCATTCCGGGTAACGGAGGGATATTATTCAATACTTACACCATATACCCCGTGATTCCATTTGGTGGACAGACACAGGTTATATTCAGCATAGACACGGTAGGCTTCTCCGGCAGCCATAACTTCCATGTAGTCATCGACCCTGACAATACCATCACCGAACAGAGGGAAGACAACAACAGCACATCAGCAAATCTCCTCATCGGCACTATTGGGCTTAATCTTACAGAAACAACTGACAAGCCCCAATATCATGAAAACGAGGATATTCATATAACAGTCAATGCGGGTGACCTTCAGAATGAGACAAGGAATCTCCTGGTGGATGTGAGGATATTTGATTCACATGGAAATCCTGCAGCATCTCTCCCCGCCCTGCCACTTGCGCTTAATCCCCTTGAAACAGGGACATTGAATTTCCTGTGGAATACCGGCAGCACCCTGGCTGGAAACTACACAGTCCGGGCAACGGCTTACAACACCAGCATGCAGCCCCTTGCCAGGACGTCCCGGCCTCTCAGCATCACCTCCTCATACGGCATTGCAGCGAACCTTGTCTTGGACAAAATATCCTATACCGCGAATGAACAGGCAAGAATTGCATCAACCGTAACAAACAGCAGTGTCAATACAATACACCAGAACCTTACAGCGATTGTCACCATAAAGAACACCTCCGGCCAGATAATCCGGACGGAAGATACACCAATCGCCATCCTTACCCCTTCGTCAAACCACGCATTCAATACTTACTGGAATACATCCGTGAATCCTTCCGGATCATATCCGGTGACACTTGATGTAAAAGATCATTCAGGCAATGTTATCTCCACAAGTACAAAGGATATTGTCATCGGCAGCGGGATCAGGCCCTCGGCACTTCTCAGGGGACAGATTTCCGTGGATCAACAGAGCCTTTTACAGGGCGATCCGGTGGAAATTTCATACAGTGTGACAAATACAGGCAATATAGACCTCAGTCAGGTAAATCTCTCAATCATAACCGTCCATGTAATTGAACTGACGACATACGATACCCTGACAGATCAGACTTCACTGCTGATGGGCAGCACTTTTACAAATACACAGACCCTCGCCACTGGCAGTTACACGGCAAAGGATTATCTCGTTATCCTGAGGGCAGGCATCTCAGGTGTGACTGAAACGCTTGCATCCACCTTTTTCAGGGTGGAAGGCGCGCCGTCTGCGCCATCTCTGTATTCACCACAGAACGGGGCAGACGTAAACACACTCAGCCCTGAATTGAAGGTCAGCAACGCCTCCGACCCCAATGACGACAATCTTACTTATGAATTTGAACTTTATTCGGACAGCGGACTTGCCAGTCCTGTCATCTCATCCGGCATTGTCCAGGAAGGCAGTGAAGTTACCTCGTGGATAGTCCCGGCAGCGCTGAATGAAGATGCAATATACTTCTGGAGGGCAAGGGCGTATGACGGAATGCTCTATGGAGCATGGATGTCTCCTGCTTCGTTCAGAGTAAATGTTGAAAGTGGTCCTCCGGGAGCTCCCACGCTTTCCTCTCCCGCTGATAATTCCGCAGTCAGTACATTTACGCCGGTACTGACCGTCACCAACGCCGCTGACCCGGACAACAGCAATCTTATCTATAACTTTGAGCTTGCGCTGGATCAGGATTTCACGCAGATAGTAGCGTCCCGGACTGGTATAACCGAAGGGTCAGGAACAACATCATGGACGCCTTCTACAGGCTCAGACCCCGTGCCTGTTATCCTGAGTGAGAACACCTGGTATTACTGGAGGGCGCAGGCGGAAGACTTTACTTTTGCGGGGCCGTGGATGACGCCTGCAAGGTTCTTTGTGAATACGCTTAATGACCCGCCGACAGTGCCTTCAGTCCTTTCGCCTTCAAACGGTTCTGAAATCACGACGCTCTCTCCGGATATTGTCCTATCAAACAGCACGGATATTGACTCGGGTCAGCTCTATTATGTGATTGAGATTGATACTGCGCTTACTTTTGACTCCCCCAATGTCAGAAGGTCGGGCTATATACCACAGGGACAGGGAACAACCTCATGGCATATTGAAGGGCTTAATGACAACACCTTTTACCATGTCCGCGCAAAGGCAAGCGATGGGCTTGCCGAAAGCCAATGGTCGGATATTTCAGGCTTCTTTGTCAATATATTCAATAACGCGCCGTCAACGCCTGTTCCCGCAAACCCGTCAAACGGGTCAGGAGTGAATGTATTTACTCCGACACTATCGGTACATAATTCAACAGATATTGACAGGGATGCGCTGACCTATGAATTTGAGCTCTATATACTCGGCGACGTTATGACTTTTGTGTCATCAGCCGCCAATATCGCTGAAACGCCTGATATCACATCATGGACGGTTCCGTTTGCCCTTATTGAGAACCGGATATACAAATGGAGGGCAAGGGCATTTGATGGAGAACTTTACAGCGAATGGACTGCCCTGTCGTCATTCATGGTGAATACTGCCAATGACGCGCCATACGCGCCGATTCTGCATTCACCGTTGCCTAATGGTTTAGCTATTGGCACACTTACGCCTACTCTGTCTGTCTACAATGCCATAGACCCTGACAGCGACAGCCTGACTTGTGACTTTGAGGTATATAGTGTTACTCCTTCAGGTGAATTCCTTATAAGGTCATTGACAGAAATTCCACAGGATAACTCAGGCATTACGTCCGCAACCATAAATGCTCCTCTTGCAGATAACTCGCCCTACAGATGGAGGGCAAGGGCATTTGACGGAGACCGTTACGGGGCATGGATGAACATGTCGGATTTTTATATACACTTGCCTGTTACAAATATAAGCGCAAACGTTGACGTCCTTGGGGATTTTATAAGAAAAGGAAATTGCGGAGCATGCAGTCCGTGGGTATATGTCATTATCAAGCTTCCTTCAGGATATAATGTGGCCAATATCGTATTATCATCAGTTCGTCTTGGAGGGACGATTCCAGCCGAAACTTCTACAAGCTGGATTTATGATTTTGACGGAGATGGAATACTGGAGCGGAGGGTAATATTCAGCAGGAACGCCGTGAAGGATTTCCTGCCCCTCGGAGAGCATGTGCCTGTTGTAATTACAGGCACTGTCGGAACAATTCCTTTTGAGGGAATTGACTGGATAAGGGTGATTCCGTAAGATAACAAGACTGCCGTCAGGTTCTTGGCATGGGTTATTTTATTCTCCGGCTTGACTCTGATAATATTGCCGGACAATGACAGTCATGTGACCTTGCTTGCAGTTATCATAACTACGCTGCTTCTCGAACATCCGTGGAGGGAATGCATTGTGCTTCTTCGGCAAACAGACTTATTTCAGAATATTTTGGACAGACGTGATTTGTCCTGTCAGGTTATATGTTCATGAATAATACGTCATCGCAAATATATGCTTTGCGCCTTGCTGCCGCGAAGGGGTTTCTTCATAAAAAAAAGCTTAAAGGATTCCTTGTCACAAACCTGGAAAACATACGTTATCTCTCCGGCTTTACCGGTTCATCAGCTATGCTTTTTATTTCTCCAGCCCTGGACTTGTTTATCACTGACTTCCGGTATAAGGAACAGGCTGAAAAGGAAATCGGCCTATGGGATCTGATTATCAGCAAAGGCGGTTTATGGAAAACTGCAGCAACAGTATTGAAGAGAAACAGACTGACGAATAATGTAGGTTTTGAGACGTCGGTATCTTACGAGGCATTCCTCAGTTTATCAAAGACTGGAATTCAGGCAAATGGAGTCAGCGGTTTTATCGAGAAAATAAGGGCAGTAAAGGATGCGCATGAATTAAGGTCAATCGCTGAAGCAGTCAGCAGGGCTGAATCAGCCTATAAAGCGGTGAGGCCTTACATACGGAAGGGCATCAGCGAAAAAGCAGTTGCTTTAAGGCTTGAGCAGAGGTTAAAGGGACAAGGCTGCGAAAAAATCCCTTTTGACATAATTGTAGCATCCGGCCCTAATTCAGCCATGCCCCATGCTAAACCTTCAACAAGGAAAATACAACCTGGAGACTTCGTGGTTATTGACTGGGGAGGGGAAGCAAACGGCTATTTTTCGGATATGACAAGGACTTTGATTGCCGGAGGCGGAAAAGAGATTCCGAAGAAAAAAGCAATATACAGCCTGGTATTGCAAGCTAACAGAAAGGGTATTGCATCCGTGAGGGCAGGTGTTAAGGCAAGGGAAGTTGATTCTGCAGCGAGGAGCTTTATAAGCGGGGCAGGGTATGGTGAATATTTTGGCCATGGTACCGGCCATGGTGTTGGGATGCAGGTACATGAATTACCGAATATTTCATGGAAATCCTCTGAAAAAATCCGGGCGGGAATGGTCTTTACCATTGAACCTGGCATTTATCTGCCTGGTCTTGGCGGTGTGCGTATTGAGGATATGGTGATTTCTGGCGAACAAAGCGCCGGAATACTGACTACTCTTCCGAAAGAAATAGAAATTATTTAGCTTTTCAAACGTTCCTGTACTATCCGGCTTACTCCCCTGAAGTCTATTTTGCCGCTGCCCATCTTGGGGAGTTCTCCAATGACTATGCACTGTTTCGGGATGGCAATATGGGGAAGTTCTTCAGCCATCTGTTTTAAAACCTTTTTTTCGTCAATTTCTTTTGTTAATGCAACGACAATGCGTGAGCCTTTGTGGGGATCAGGGAATTCCACAACACAACAGGCGTTATCCGATGGAAGCAGCTTTTCCATAACATCTTCAACCCTGACAAGGGAAACCATTTCCCCCCCGACCTTTACAAACCTTTTCAGTCTGCCCGAATGCCAAAGAAAACCGTCTTTGTCAAAATATCCCATATCTCCCGTGTCATACCAGCCGTGCCGGATGCGCATTGCTGTTTCTTCGGGTTCATCGAGATATCCCTTCATGACAAGATCTCCCTTGACCAGTATCCTCCCGACTTCACCGGCAGCGCAATCTTCCCCGGTCTCATAATTCTCGATGCGAACCTGAACGCCGGGGAAAGGCTTTCCTACACTGCCGGGTTTTAAAGGTTCAAAAACATTTGCAGAGATAACAGGGGATGTTTCTGTTGTCCCGTATCCTTCAACAAGGGTAATGCCGTGTTTTTCAAAGTATTCCCTGTGAAGCGCTTCAGGACACTTGTCCGCGCCGCTTATTGTAAGCCTGAAGCTTTTCAGGTCGCCTGGTTCCGACTTGCGGAGATATCCCCACAGGAAACTCGGAGTGGCGGCTATGATTGTCGGCTTCTCATCTCGAATGATCGTACAGACCATTTTGTAATCAAGGGGATTCGCGTAGGCAATGATAGTCATGCCAAAGTACAGAGGTGTCCAGAGGTTGATATTGTAGCCAAATACATGAAAATAGGGCAGTATTGCCATCATGCTGTCATGTTCATACAAAGGAACGGCCTTGCTGAAGCTCTCAATGTTGGATGATATATTTTTGTGGGTCAGTTGTACGGCTTTGGGTTCGCGTTCACTTCCGCTGGTGAACAGGATGACAACATTGTCATCTTCATGCCCGCCATGAATCATTTTTAGAATCATGGAGGCAGGCAGTTTGGACTTCAAGGCCGCCTTCAGTTTTTCTCCTGAGCTGATGTCTTTCATGATATCTTCAAGAAAAACCATTCCATCAACAACCGGACAGTTGATCTTTTCGAGAAGGGCCTTTGAAGTTATAATCGTTTTGAATTTGCATTTCCTCTGGGCGAACAAAGCGTTATTTGCTGCTCCTGTAGAATAATTTATCATCACGGGCGTATGATTACTCATCAGGGCGCCGAGGATGGACAGCGCGCAGCCCGCGGATGTCGGAACCATAATTCCCAGGTAGCCTTTGTCGTATTGTTTGAATTTATCCGCGAGGATGAGGGATGCGATCAGTGCCCGGGAATAGGTTATCCTTTTGTTTGTGGCGCGGTCAATAAAGGCAAGTTTGCTGCCGAATTGCTTTGCGATTGTAACAAACCGTTGATGGAGAAGCATTTTATATCATCCGTTCGGCAGCCATTCCCTGATAATCAGGAATGGCTGCCATTTTTATTGGATTTCAGTTAATAGTTAAAACACAAGGTTCAGTTGCGCGCTGACGATATTAATGGATGCGTCAAATGTGCCTTTCAGTCCGCCGCGTAAAGCATCTTCACCGGCGGCTGTCTTGTTCATTTCAGGTTCGTTTATGAAAAGATGTGCGTATCCGAGATCAAAACTCAATGCCTTGGTTATCTTGTACCCCATCCCGAGTGCTACCCATGTCCTGTCGCTGTCAGGGATGCGGGGAGTCCGGCGCTCTTTGCTCGGAACAGCGGCTGTATCATATGCAACGCCGGTCCGGAAAGTTAATTTGTCATCCGGGGCAAATGTCAGACCGAGGGAATAGCGATGATTATCCTGCCATTCCTCGGTAGTGACGGAATCAGCCTGATTTGGGTTGTCGAAATCAACCCGAAGTTCCTTGAAAACGCTCCAGTTTGTCCAGGTATAGTCAGCCATTATCATCCACTGCTGGCTGATCTGGTAAAACAGGCTGACAGATGCGCTGTCAGGAAGGGTAATGTCGGCCTTAACGGTGCCGTCCTGAAACTTGGGATTTACAGAAGGGCCGACAACAGGATGCGTGGAGACTGCACTTGGAAGGGCTGAATAGTCAGCATCGCCTTTCAGGGTATGCTTTACGCGTGAGCGATATGATGCACCTGCACGGATGTTTTTGCTTATTTCATACAGAAGGCCGAAATTATATCCATATCCCCAGCTGTCCCCTTCAAGTTCTACGAACAAATCCGAATTCTGGGGACTTAGTCCAAGTGCGGTTGCAGTAGGTGCCCCCAATGAAATGACCATGGCAGAACCAAAATCAATTCCGCTGGAAAGCTTTGCCTTCAGATACTGTGCGCTTACTCCTGCGCCGATACTCAGGTCGCCCATTTTATAAGCTACCGAGGGATTGATATTAAGTGTAAGCATGTCGGATTCTATTCCATGATATCTTCCAACCCAATCTTTGTCATACTTGGTAGCGAGGCCGAAAGGAGCATTTATACCCAAACCAAAAGCAAGGTTTCCTGTATTCATGCCGTAATATATGTTTGGCACCAGCTTTGTAACGCCGCCTTCGCCGCCGTCTCCTCCGGCAAGTGCTCCACCCAAAACGTGGGTAGATCCGCTATTCTTGAATTTTACTGAAGGCATTATGACGTGCGCTCCGACAATTGCCTGCTGCCCGTTCAAGCGTGTCATTCCTGCCGGGTTGAAAAATATTGTTGTCGCGTCTTCAGCACTTGCCGCGCCTCCTGAGTATGCATTTCCAAGGCCGCTCACTCCCTGCTCAATAAGCGCGAACCCTGCTGCAAATGCCGACCCGAAGGATATGAAAATACTTAACAACAAAATACCGGTAAATACTGCGTGTTTCCTCAGAAAACAGCTGGATTTCATGACAAGCCCCTCCTTGTGAATTGAATTTGACACAGACATGAATCAGATTTGACACATAAATTACATGCCTTGATAACTTATGTCAAGCAGAAAAACCACCTTGTATGGGTGAATAAAAATCAGCGCTGATTCCCGGGTCAACGATAATGATTTGCAAAAGCTACGGAAAATACTTGAAACTGAGAATGGCAATGTTGCAAGATATCCTCTGTTTAAATTTGATTGTAATAATGTTGGCAATAAAGTTATTGTTTCTGAATAATACTTTTAAATACCATGAAACCTATCAATAGAGAGAATCATCAGAAGCTGTATATGCAGCTTCTTTCAATTATCAGAATGAAAATAGAAAACGGGGAATGGCCTGTTGGAACTCAAATTCCCACAGAGGATGAATTATGCAGAATTTTCAGTGTCAGCAGGGCAACAGTCAGGACGGCTGTCCTTGAGCTTGTCAGGCAGGGGTATCTTAAACGTCAGCAGGGAAAAGGAACTTTTATTTGTAAACTTGATAATTCGGAAGGTTACAGAATGTCGACTAATCTCAGGGAGACTTTTTTAGAAAACAGCCTGAAGACATCCTCTTCCGTTCTTGCAAAAACTGTAATGATGCCTGTTGACGGATTTGATGACAAACTGAACATAACTGCCGAAAAGCATATTATTTATATTAAAAGATTGTATAGCTTTGAAACTGAGCCAACCCTTCTTCAGGAGATTTATATACCATATCATATCTGTCCACTTCTACTGGAAGATGATATTGAAAAGAACTCTCTGCTCGACCTTTTTGATAAAAAGTACGGGATTAAAATATCAAAAGTCAGAAATTATATGGAAATTGCTAAACTAAGCCGAAGCGAAAGCCGTATTCTGAATGTATCTGAAGACTCGTCAGCGATACTTTTATTGCAATATTATTACTCTGGAGATATGGTGATTATGTATACAAGGTCAGTTAAAAACCCGGACAGGGTTCTTTTTTCAATGGAGCTTGAAAGAAAGAACATTTTGTAAAAAAGCTGACTGGCATTCGGGTTGAAAGATTTTGTGTTTATGAAATCTGCTAACATGAACAAGGGGGAAATTATGCCGGATACCAAAGTTGTAAAAGATATTATGGTCGGTATTTTTGAGTATCCTCATGTGCCGTACTGGTTTTCTGTCAGTCAGGCCATTAAAATTATTAAGGTGTCTTTTCTCAATACCAGGAAATATCCTGATCCAATGGCAATCCTGGTCTTTGATGAAAAGTACAACCTTATGGGCGCCCTTACCCTCAGGGACATCCTTAGAGGGCTTGAGCCGAGATTTCTTAAACCAAGCGAGAAGGCACAGGTCCCTGAGGAAGACGAGTCATCCCTGTCGATTATCTGGGATACCCTTTTCGACAAGTCGTCAAAGGAATTCGCGGACAAACCGGTAAGCGAAATTATGACAACTGCGAAGCATTTCGTTGAACCGGAGGACCCACTTGCCAAGGCTGCATATCTTATGCTTCATCATAATCTTATTCTTCTGCCGGTGCTGGAGAACAGGAAAAAATTTGTAGGGCTTGTACGGATGCTTGAAGTGTTTGATGAAATTTCAAGCGCTTTTATAAAAGAATAAAGAGCATGCTGCGCAAACGTTAACAAACACCCTTCAACGTGCTCAGGGTGGCAAATTATCTGTCCCTTCTATTCTGCCATGTGGATTTAATCGGATCCATGACAACATCATAAATTGAATTTATTGACTGTGGTATGTCATGTTGAAAAATGAGTTTGTCGAATTGTATGGGCAGGTAATCTTTTTCACTCAATCGGCTCTAAAGCAATGTAATTTAACATATCATCTGAAAATCTCTGATATACTTTTCCAATGACGGCATCTGATTCAATTAAATCAGCAATTTCATCAGTCAGCAGGGTGAACCTCATTGCGTATGTCCGCGAGATTGAGGGGATGAGGCACGGGTGGGAGAATTATGATGCTCTGGAGAAACGGGCAAATTTCATAGAAAATACCCTGCGTTCCTTTTCGCTTCAGGTCGAAAATCAGGAGTTTCTTTTTTACGAAAAAAAGTTCAGAAATATCATCGCGACCCTGAAAAGCGAGAATGATAAAAAGGGAATCTTTCTTCTGGGTGCTCATTACGATGCCGCCTCTGGCAGTCCTGGAGCTGACGATAATGCAAGCGGAGTTGCGGTGCTACTTGAAGCAGCACGGATACTTAGCAGCATGAAACTCACAAGAACGGTTCAGTTTGTTGCTTTTACCCTTGAAGAGCCTCAGCTGCAGACTATCAAATTTCTCATTGGGAGCCAACATTTTGCCGGAGAGGCAAAGAAAAAGGGGATACAGTATTCCGCAGTGTTTATCCTTGAGTCCGTAGGATATATAAATGATAAGGAAAACAGCCAGGATATCCCGCTTTTCATAAAAATACCTGTCCCCCGAAAGGGCACGTTCCTTGGCGTAATTGCGGACAGAAGGTCAAAAGACATCATGGACGAATTCCACAGGATTTCGGGACACTATGTTCCTGAACTGCAGACAGTTCCCTATAAGGTCCCTTTCTCCGGATACATCATGCCTGAAACCAGATTCAGCGACCATGCTTCATTCTGGGATAAAGGGTATCCCGCGCTTATGCTGACTGACACGGCGATGTTCAGGAATCCGAACTATCACACATGGAGGGACAGATCTGAGACTCTTGACTACAAGTTTATGGAGAATGTTACAAAGGCGGTAATCAGCGCAACAGTTGAAATATGTTTTCTCTCAGCCCATTGATTTGACAATATCGTAAACAGAATCCAGTGCCTTTGCGAGTTTTTCAATGTCTTTTGTTCCGCCCTGCGCCAGTTCCGGCTTGCCGCCTCCGCTTCCTCCGGATATTTCCGAGAACCTCTTCAGAATCTTACCCGCAGGGTATTTGTTTTTGATGTCTTTGGTTACCATGCAGACTATGGATGCTTTGCCATCGGATACCGATGAAACGACTATGATCCCTGACTGGATACGATCCTTGACAGCATCAGCAAGATTGCGAAGGTCGTCCTGGTTAAGTTCATCATGTCGTCCGCTGACAATCCTAACCCCGTTATGTTCCCGAGCGTCTTTCAGTAACTGAGATATAAAGTCAGTGGAACCGGTGTTCAGTTTTTTAATCTTTTTTTCGAGGGATTTCATATCATCAAGGAGCTTTTCTATTCTGTCGATGGGTTTTTCTGTCTTGAGGAGATTTTTTAAATTATCAAGCTCGGTTTTCTTCTCCATAAGATATACTAATGCTGCTTTACCGGTCAAAGCCTCAATTCTCCTGATTCCCGACGCGACACTGCCTTCTGATACAATGACAAACAATCCAATTTCTCCAGTTGCCCTGCAATGGGTGCCTCCGCATAGTTCCGAACTGAAACCCTGTACGTTAACTACCCTGACGGTATCTCCGTATTTCTCGCCAAAAAGCGCCATCGCGCCTGAAGCTACTGCTGACTGAATATCCATTGTTGATGTAACAACCGGAAGGTTTTCAAGGATTTTCTCGTTTAGCATGGTTTCCATTATTGAAATCTCATCATCAGAAAGGGCAGTAAAATGAGTGAAGTCAAACCGCAGTTTTTCAGGTGAAACAAGGGACCCGGCCTGTCTGACATGCTCTCCTGCAACCGACTGGAGGATTTTATGCAGCAAATGAGTGGATGTATGGTTGCGCATGGTCTGTTTCCTTGCTTCGGCATCTATCCTGCAGGTTACAGTATCCCACACCTTCAGTGTGCCTCTTTTCACCTTTACTATATGCGAGTGGAAACCTTCAAGGGGTTTTCTTGTATCGGTTACCGCAGCAGAGAAATTATCTCCGCTCAGTTCGCCCATATCGCCGACCTGACCGCCTGACTCTCCATAAAAAGGCGTTTTATCGAGAAATATTTCAACCTCGTCGCCCTTTGCCGCTTCTTTAATAACCTTGCCATCCTTGACGATTGCCTTTATAACCGATGACGATTCAAGGGAATCATATCCGGTGAATTCTGTTTTTCCTGCCTCGGAAATCAGTTCGCGGTAGATGGAGGCTACTGCCTCGTCTTCTCCCACCCATGAAGCCCGTGCCCGCTCTCTCTGGATTGCCATCTCTGCCTGGAAGACTTCTTCATCAACCTTCATCCCGGCGTCAATAGCCATGTCACGCGCAAGATCAACAGGAAAGCCAAAAGTATCATACAGTTTGAATACCTCGTCCCCCGGGATTATCATTCCGCCGGATTTTTTTACCCTTGCAATAATTTCATCAAGCTTGTTCATTCCCGTTTCTACGGTCCTAATGAATCGTTCCTCTTCGATCATGAGGAGTTTCTCCGCCCTCGACTGCTCATCAACGATTTCGGGGTAAATGTCGCCCATTGAGGAGACAACTGAGTCTATAAGTTTGTAAAGACATGGGTCGTGAATACCGAGAAGTTTTGCATGGCGTGAGGCACGCCGGATAATCCTTCTCATTACATAACCCCGCCCTTCATTTGAAGGGGTGAGTCCGTCAGAGATAAGGAAGGTTATTGAACGAAGGTGATCGGCTATAACCCTGAGGGATGCATCCTTGTCCGGTGATGACCCGTATGACACACCGGCAAGTGAGGAAATATCTCTGATAATAGTCTGAAATATGTCAGTGTCAAAATTCGTATTTGTGTTCTGCATTACTGAACTGATCCGTTCAAGACCCATCCCGGTGTCAATGCTCGGCTTTGGAAGCGGGTTAAGTTTGCCGGTTTCGTCCCGGTTGAATTGCATGAAGACAAGGTTCCATATCTCAAGGTACCTGTCGCAGTCACAACCGACCGAACAGGTTTCCCTGCCGCACCCGAACGCTTCCCCCCTGTCAATAATTATTTCCGAACAGGGGCCGCAGGGCCCGGTATCTGCCATCTGCCAGAAATTGTCTTTAGCCCCAAGACGGACTATCTGGCCGGGCCTGACGTCTGAATGTTCAGTCCAGAGCCTGCCTGCTTCATCATCTTCTTCATAGATGGATACCCAGAGTTTTTCTTTTGGCAGTTTGAACCGGTCAGTAAGCAGTTCCCAGGCAAAATGAATGGCGTCTCTCTTGAAATAATCACCGAAGGAGAAATTGCCGAGCATTTCAAAAAAAGTATGATGCCGTGCGGTATGGCCTACATTCTCAATGTCGCTGTGCTTTCCTCCCGCCCTGAGGCATTTCTGGCAGGAGGCAGCCCGTGAATACGGACGACTCTCTTCACCGAGAAAAACTGTTTTAAACTGTACCATGCCTGCGTTTACAAAAAGCAGGGTAGGGTCGTTCCTTGGGATTAATGGCGCGCTCCGGACAACTGTATGTCCTTTTGACTGGAAGTATTCAAGAAATGCCTTGCGTATCTCTTTGCTCTTCATGGAACTCCTTTACTCTTCAGTATCATCAGATAAGAAACCGCGGTTTTTGAATGCCGCGTTTATGATATCAAACGAATAGCCTTTGCGTATCAGGAAATTATACAGCCTTCTCCTTATTTTTTCTTCCGGGTATCCTTTCAGGGATGGAAGTTTTTTTCTGACAAGCTTCCGTGCGTTTTCAAGTTCGTCTTCTTCCCCGGGAAGAGTCAGGGAAGAGATGATTTCATCCGGTACTCCCCTGACGCGCATAAACCTGAGTACGCCTTTTTTCCCCAGCAGTTTTGTTGAAACTGCCTGCCGTATCAGTGAATCAGCCAGTGCCCTGTCGTCAATAAGCCCGACGTCTGAAAGGCGCTGAACAGCAACACGTATGACTGGTTGGGAAAATCCTTTCTTCTCCAGCCGCTCCTCAAGTTCCCTTACACTTCTCCCCCTGTAGCTCAGGAGTTTCAGGGCATACTGGCGCGCTTTATCTTCCAAACCTGTCAATCTTGGACTTTATGTCAGGCGGTCTTCTGTCTTCGTCGGGCTGCGCATACTGATCGAAGCTGAGATCGCTTGTTGACTGAATCCCTTTTGCCTTGAGTGCGAAGTCATCAGGATTGGTTGCGCCCCTAAGCGCCTCATCATAAGATATCATTCCGGCCTTTAGCAGGGTGAAAAGCGACTGATCAAAGGTCTGCATGCTGTAATGGATCGCTCCCTGCGCAATGGTATCACGGAGCATCTTTGTTTTGTCCGGATCAACAATACAATCCTTGACTGTTGCCGTGGCAATAAGGACTTCAACTGCGGGGACACGTCCCATTCCATCCGCCCTGGGAAAAAGTCTCATGGAAATAATAGCCTTGAGAACTGAAGCAAGCTGCAGCCGTATCTGTTTATGCTGGAAAGGAGGAAATACTGAAATAATACGGTTAACAGTTTCAGTGGCATCTATTGTATGTAACGTGCTTAATACAAGATGGCCTGTTTCGGAGGCAATAAGTCCTGTCTGAATAGTCTCAAAGTCACGCATTTCACCAACAAGTATGACATCGGGGTCCTGCCTGAGCGCCTGGCGCAATGCCTTGATAAAGGAATCCGAATCAGACCCTATTTCCCGCTGGTTTACAATGCTCCTTTTATCCCTGTGGAGATACTCGATGGGGTCTTCAATTGTCATGATATGCTTTGTCTTGCTTGTATTAATCAGGTCAATCATGGAAGCGAGAGTAGTGGACTTGCCGCTGCCTGTAGTACCGGTTACGAGAATAAGCCCTCTTTCTTCCATTGATATTTTTTTGATGATATCAGGAAGGTTAAGTTCTTCAATGGTGGGTATCCTCATCGGAATAACCCTGAAAACCATACCAACCGAGCCCCTCTGCGAAAACACATTAACCCTGAACCTGCCAAGACCGGGGACACTGTAGGCAAGGTCCATATCATTGCGTTTTCTGAAAAGCTCCTGCTGCGAGGGTGTCATGATGGAATATGCCGATTTCATTGATTCTTCCGGTGTGACCCTCTCTTCAGCGGTAAGCGGGATAAGTTCGCCATTCACCCGGATTACCGGATGTGACCCGACTTTAATATGAAGGTCAGACGCTCCGGAGGCATGAGACTTTTTCAGAAGCTCATTGATATCCATGACTATCTCCTTATCTTGTACGCCTCGTTGATTTTGGCTTCAATCTCACCGGAAACTTCCGGGTGATTCTTCAGATACTCTTTCGCATTTTCACGTCCCTGGCCGATCCTGTTGCCTCCGTAGCTATACCATGCGCCCGATTTCTCGACGATAGCCTTTTCAACGCCCAGGTCAACTATTTCTCCGGCACGGGATATTCCCTCGTTAAAATAAATATCAAATTCAGCCTGTCTGAATGGCGGCGCGACCTTGTTTTTGACAACTTTCACGCGGACCCTGCCGCCTATTATTTCCTGGTTATCCTTGATGTTTTCTATTCTCCTTATGTCAAGCCTCATTGAAGAGTAGAACTTAAGCGCTGTTCCGCCGGTAGTTGTCTCCGGGTTTCCGAACATGACTCCGATTTTCATGCGGATCTGATTGATGAATATGACAGTTGTCAGTGATTTTGAAATGGCGGCTGTAAGTTTTCTGAGGGCCTGACTCATGAGGCGGGCCTGAAGACCGGGCAGGGAATCCCCCATTTCTCCTTCGATTTCCGCTTTAGGCACCAGCGCGGCGACTGAATCTATTACGATAATATCGATGGCGCCGCTCCTGACGAGCGCCTCTGCAACCTCAAGCGCCTGTTCCCCGGTGTCAGGCTGTGAAACAAGGAGTTCGTCAAGGTTAACCCCGATTTTCTGCGCGTAATTGACATCGAGGGCATGTTCAGCGTCAATAAAAGATGCGTTGCCTCCGGCCTTTTGCGCCTGTGCGACTGCGTTCAGCGCGAGTGTTGTCTTGCCTGATGATTCAGGGCCAAAGATCTCAACAACACGTCCACGCGGAAATCCGCCTATTCCTGTTGCTATATCAAGTGTAATGGACCCTGTCGGTATAACCAGTGTCCCTTCTGTTTGCCCGTCTGCTCCAAGGCGCATGATAGCGCCTTTCCCGAAGCTTTTTTCAATCTGGGAGATAGCCATCTCCAGGGCTTTTGTTTTATCCTTATCTGCCATTTCTCCTCCTTTGGTTTATATCATATTGTAAGAACCAGCCACAGATTACACAAAGAAAATAATTAATATCATGATGTTCCAGGCGACTCAGCTTTCTGTGGCATTATTCCCTTCCCAGTATTTCATTAAACTGTTAGCGTTTCTTTTCTTTCAGGCATGAATGGTATTTCATGCAGGCTGGTGTATTCAGCCCCTTTGGGTTTCAGTTCGCTTTTGATTATATGTATTCCGCATGCGGCAAAAGCGCCGAAATTTATTGACCTGAGTGATTCGAACACGCCCATCATGCGGGATATCTCTTTTTGTGACCTGACTCTTCCGATTGTCAGGTGGGGGTGAAATATCTTAACTTCCTTTGCAAATCCAAAGGATGAAAGGGTATCATCTATTTCTTTTTGCAGCCTTGCCATCATGCCTGAATCCTCAGCCCCAACCCACAGCACTCTCGGATATTTGACAGCGGGGAAGCAGCCTGCGCCTGACAGGGTAATACTGAACTGCCTGTATGACAAAGCAATGCTTGAAAGGGCTTCTTTAATGTCCGGAATCAGCGATTCAGGAGTAGCGCCGAGAAATTTTAGTGTAATATGCAGATTCCCAGAGGCAACCCATTTTACATCGGCCTGGAAGGTTTTGAGATTGTCAATCTGATCTCCGATATTCCGCCTTATTTGATCCGGGACGGGTATTGCGATAAAGCATCTTAAATCCATTGAGCATTCTTCAGAAAACGACTCTCCATATTTGCAGAATTGCATTGGTGTATAGAGCTGCTGCGATGTCATCTGCCATAATCCCTTTCCCTCCGCTGAGGAATCTCTCTATCTGCCTTATCGGGAATGGTTTTAGTATATCGAAAAATCTGAACAAAAGAAAGGCGGCAACGGCATTTCCAAGGCTGAATGGAATAAAAAGCACTGATATAAGATATCCGCAGAATTCGTCTATAATGATATGCCTGCTGTCCCTGCTTTTCAGAAGTATTTCAGCCACATGGGATGACCATATTCCGGCTGGTACGAGAACAAGCAAAAGCACAATCTGCAGCTGCAAGGAGGGTTGCAGCAAGATATACAGACAAAACGCGGCAAGGGTTCCGAATGTTCCTGGCGCGTATGGGATGTATCCGATGAAGCCGAGGGTGGCAAGCGAGCGTGCAAATGTGTTCATATCAGCAGCCGTGTGTAATGGTTTTTGGCGGCGTCCTTATTCCTCGATAATCGTATAGGAAAAACTGATTTGCGCGGAGCCTTCAAGAGAGGCCTTCACAGAGCAGTATTTGTCCATAGACAGTTGAACTGCCCGCTTTACTGCCGCTTCTGAAATATCCCTGCCTTTGACAATAAACTCAAGGTTGATTTCTTTGAATTTTTTCGGATAATCATCAACACTTTCACTCTTTACTTTTATTTCAAGGCCGGTGACCAGTTGCTTCTTTTTCTTGAGTATGGATATGACGTCCATGCCTGAGCAGCCCCCCAGGCCGATGATAAGGAGTTCCATAGGTCTTGAAGCGGTATTATTACCACCGGAATCAGGACTGCCGTCCATTACAATGGCGTGCTTTGACGACCCTGTGCCAACAAATTGAAGACCGTCTACATAAGTAACCTTTGCCTGTAACATCGAACCCCTCCCTGATGTTTAAATTGATAATAAATAATAGATAATACATGCCTTAATGTCAAGTATAACTTTATATTAAGATATGGCTGTTTTGTCTGATTTAATTATCTGTACAACATTTTTGCTACCATGCTGCAATACCTGAAAATCAGAGCATACGCCTTTTAGTCCGGTGATAATTTGAAATAAACAAATCCCATGTACAGCGATAATCTGAAATATATATATCTGAATTGTCGTGGTGAGCCTGTCGAACCACGAGTCCCTGAAATTTGTGCTATCTTTTCTTGAAAACTTTTAACTTATATTTCTCGCTCGCCCCCTTGACTCCTTAGCCCCTGCTTTTTCATTAATCTGGCTCAGCATGATAAAACACAGCAAATGAATTCAACGAATGATATTGACACCCTGAACTCATCAAAAGGTATTTATTAGTGTAGATGTAAGAGCGTCATAATTACCTTAATACATGAATTTGGCATATTAAGGGATTCCCCAGTATTTTACCCAATTGTTTAATTGCTAACTTACTGTATTCAAAAGCATTTATCTTTTGTTACAACATTTAATGTGATATACTTTTGGCAAGGAAAAGGAAATGGGTATATTAATTGTTGGGCATGCAAGACCAGACGCGGTCAGTGACATGAATAGGAACATCGGAGCCTAGATGAACGTATTATTATACCTGCGCGCGTCAAATGGCATTGTTGACCCTCTGCCAGTGCAAACTACTTCGGGTCATCTCCAATGGACACTGTGCTCAAGGTCTACAGAATGGGACATCAGTGTCGCCATAACCCCCGGCGGAGATCTAATCACGTCCACCTCGATGATCGCTGTCTCAAGGGGAATGTATGACGCTCTACTGGTGAACGCGAAGCGTGACGATGTCGACGACCTCGTACTCGAGGAGTACAGAAATATAGCTTCGGAATTGAGGGCTAAGAATCGTCTGGTATTGGACTTGATAAGGCAGGAGCTATTCCTGTACGAACATAGAAAGCTCACTGGAAGCCCCGTAGAATGGTCCGAGGGAGGAATTGTATGGAATGCCATTCGGTGGGGAGAAGTCAAGGCCGGCTTCTGGGGAAGGCCATCGAACAACTTAGACGCCTTTTGGCATAAACGACTTCAGCTGCTCTTGGATGCCGGAGAAACTCCTCTGATTGGCTCAGAGCACCTACATGAGGCCGCCAGATCGCTCGGAAATCGATTCAAGTGGATTCAAGCGACGATAGCAGCAGAACTGGCTATAAAAGAGGTGCTGTGTCGCTTGGAGCCCAAATTGGAAGTGCTTCTCATGAACGTGCCTTCTCCTCCGATCCATAAACTTTACGGAGAGGTGTTGGAGAGTGTTTGTGGAGAGAGATCGCCCTACGCCAGACAATTACAGAAGGGTGCGGAAATAAGAAACAAATTGGTTCACGCGCCCAAGGGCATAGAATTGGAGCAGCAAGCAGTTAACGACTACATTACCATGGTTATGGAAGCCCTGGAACATCTGCTTGAGTCTGAGAGGAATATCCGCATCAGTTCCGTGGGGTGGAGGACGAGGGCGCCTCTACTTCGGGTGCAGCACCCGCAGTGGCAGAAGAAGCGATACCCGAGCTGCTGCCTTTCAATCATTCCATCAAAGGCCGGAGGCGAAAGGCTAATCCGGCGGGACCAGCTGCGAGGCAGACGAGTGCCCAACAAAGTGCTGCACGACGGACTGGCTCCAGCTTCGCTTCCGCCAGCCGGTGAGCACTGCGTTAGCGGCACGCCTACAGGTTCGTGAAATGAGCATTTTTAATAACGCAATTGATTCAATTATATTAGGCCTTGAAGATTTCGAATCGAGTGACAGAAGAAGACTTATTTCCTGCGCTCGAAATATTTTTGCTGGCATCCTTCTGTTATTTAAACATAAATTATCGCTATTAAGCCCTGAAAATTCTGATGAAGTTTTGATTAAGCAACATGTATTACCCCAAAAAGATTCTGCCGGAAATATTGTATGGTCAGGCAAGGGAAAGAAAACCGTTGATGTCCAACAGATTAAAGATAGATTCGAATCTTTAGGTGTAAAAACGCATTGGGATAGGATTAAGAAAATTAATGATTTTCGAAACGATATTGAGCATTATCACAGCGATTTGTCAAAAGACGCTATTCGAGACTTGCTGTCAAACTGTTTTATAGTAATCAGAGATTTTATTATCGAAGAGTTGTCTTTAGAGCCTCGCCAAATTTTGGGAGAAAAATCTTGGAATATTCTTGTTTCAGTAGCCGAAGTTTACCAAAAAGAAAAAGAAGAATGTAATGATGTAATAGATGAAATGAATTGGGCGTCTGACTCATTAGGAAGCGCATTGAAAGAAATTTCCTGTGAAAAATGTGGTTCAGGATTACTGACACTAAAAAGTGTAGAAAAACAAAGAGAATATACTGTTCTTCTTTGTAAGTCATGCCAATCAGAATATGATTACGAAGAAATTATTGAGCATGCGATATCAGAATATTTTTCTTATGAACGCTATCTGTCAGTTACTGATGGAAATACGCTCCCTTTAATAGATTGCCCGGAATGTGGACATGAAACCTATGTGTATTTCGAACAGCAGTGCCTTTTTTGCGGATCAAGTTTTGAACATGTGTGTGGTAGATGCGGGACTGATATAATGCCTGAGGAAATAGAGGGGAGCGGCTTTTGTGGTTGGTGTTCTCATATGATTAATAAAGATGATTAGCCGCTAACAACGGCATTAAGAGCGACGGCAAGAAGCCGCCGCGCCTTATGCCGGGCGTTATCCCAATATAATTTAAACAATAACATATTGATCTGTGCAGACATATGATGTACAATTAAAGTATGAAATATGATTGGGATTCAGATAAAAATGATTGGCTTAAAAGAGAAAGGAATATATCTTTTGAAAAGATAATTTTCCATCTGGCGCGCGGGGATGTGTGGAAACTTGCCGATCATCCAGACCAGGAAAGCTACCCGGGGCAGAAAATTTACTTCGTTATTGTGGAAGACTATATATATCTTGTGCCTCATATTCTTGAAAAGGACTACGTATTTCTTAAAACAATTATACCAAGCAGAAAAGCAACTAGGGTATACAGGAATGAGAAGGAGGGTTAAACGATGAAATATGATAAAGAAGAAAAAACTATTGTCGAAGCCTTTGAGAAGGGCAAAATGACTCTTGTAACGCCTTCAAAAAAAGAAATTGAGACAATTAAGGCAAGGGCAAGAAAGACCATGATTAAAGACAAGAGAATTACGATACGACTCTACGATCACGACTATAAAGGCATCCAGAAAAAAGCGCTGGAAATGGGGATTCCATATCAGACTTTGATCTCGGGAATAATCCATCGCTATATTGAAGGCGATTTGATTTCAAAGACCGGATAACAACCGCATCCAGCAGCCGGGGAATAACGCTGTTTCGGTTTTCATTCCAGCCACTGTGGCCCCGCTGCTGATGCAACTCGTTCGGCGTCCCGGCGCAAGCGCACAGGCTCCGCCTGATGCGCAGATGCGCAGATAAATAAAAGGCAAAATAAAAGAAATAAGGACAAAGACTGATAACGGCAAATTAAGAAATAGCAAAAAGAATACAAATGGGGTCAGGCTTGCAAATATGCAACTAACTAAATATAATAACTTCAACTATGGCAAGAAAACCTCGCATACAATTTGAAGGGGCTTTTTACCACATCATTGTCAGAGGCAATCAGAGACAGGATATCTTTCTTGATGAAACCGACCGCCGGGAGTTCCTTGAGCGTCTG